>ENA-OSJC01001003-OSJC01001003.1-marine-metagenome-genome-assembly--contig:-NODE-1003-length-24782-cov-4.752439_pt1 | contig 24782 bp, 15 predicted proteins | sample MGYA00237885_ERZ534234 | MGnify/ENA primary metagenome ERZ534234 (study PRJEB26413, sample SAMN06343907) | marine metagenome | isolation source: coastal waters | place: Atlantic Ocean: West Antarctic... | reverse complement strand
CCAATGTTGAAATCTAATTCATTTGCCAAAGACCAAATTAATTGTCCGATATTTGTTGAAAATAATTTTTGTTGTTTTATCATTCTTAAGCTCAACCCACTTAATTCATTCTTTACCTTAGCTTTCCCTTCAATAGTCACAAACTGATCTTGTCCTTTATTAAATAATAAATTCATTAAGGTAACGTCTTGATCGTCGATAGTCACTTTAGAATTCTGAGAGACAAAAACTGTAGGTTTTATCGAGCTCATTATATTTGCATGAATTTTCCCTTCTTTTATTTTATAAAGATTGGTCGATTCGTTAAATACTATTTGTGCATTTGTATTATTATACATTACTATAACTGAATTTTCATTATTAATTATAAAACTAATATAAGATGGATATTTACCCACGGTAATTTGATCTCCATTTTTAATAATTTTACCGGGGTAAAGATTCTCATTTGATTTTAAATCACCTTTAGATAAGATACTTACATCCCCATACTGAACTAATATTCGAGCCACTTGGTCGGGGTTTAACAGTTTCTTTTTTAATTTATCTTCTGTAAATAAAATTTTTGACGAATCTATTGCTCCTTGAACCTTATTCTCATCTACTAATATAGTCTCTTCCTTAAGGTTCTCATTAACTGAACTAGGTACAGTTTTTCTTATAGAATTATTAATTTTTTCAAAATTTAAAGTCGTTATATAATTGAGAATTCTAGTATTATTTAGAATTAGGAATAAAAAGAAAATAATAGAAATAAAAAATATAATTATAAATGTATAATCTTTTTTTTCTACTTTAGAAAGTTTTGAGTCTTTACTGGAAACAAATTTTCCAGAACCCTTATCTCTTTTTGTATTCTTTTTTTGTTTTTTCATTTTAAAAATAACATCTTTTTAACTGATTGATTATTTTTTGTTTTAAGAAAATAAAAATATGTTCCTGTTGAAACTTGATTCCCATATTGATTTATCCCATTCCACCTAACATTATATTTACCTGCCCATTGTTCATTGTTTACTAAGGTAATTACTTCTTGGCCAAGAATATTATATATAACCAATAAGACCTTACCGTCATTTGGGATTTGATATTTAATCGTAGTAATAGGATTAAAAGGATTTGGATAGTTTTCCTTCAGAGCAAATTTTTCAGGTATCATATTCGTCAATTCGGTGATTTTGGCTTCAACCCAAACATCGTCACCATAAATTAAATATATTTTCTTACCTATTTTTGTTTTTGTATTATTCTTTATTTCAAGCTTGCTTTCTTCAATAAGATTAAATCTTCTTTTATTAGTTAAATCAAACAATATTAATTGATGTCCTTCTTTAAGTGCCCCTTTAATATCAACCTCAACATTAACTATTTCTTCTTTAGATTTTAATAATCCATACCATAATCCTTCATTTTGATCCATCATACGAATATCATCTCTTAATGGATATTCAATTCCGTTGGCAGCATGTTTATACATCCAGTCAAATCGAACACCATATTCACCATCTGGTGTGTAGGGTTCTGCTGGGTTATCAAATCCATCATATTCATTCAACGCTTCAGGGTGAAAACCTGCATTATTATTAAGGTCAGCATCTTTCTTCGTATAAAAATCAACTTTAGCATTCCATTCGCCTTTTTTATTAAATGTAAAAATACCATTATATAAGTTTGCTATTTGATTGCCTGATGATTCTGTCTGGGTAATCCCAACGCGTAACGTCCGGGCAGTATCTGCTTTATTACAAATTATATATCCACCAAAAGACTTTACCGTATCAACCACACCAGACCAAGCATTTGTACCTGTGTATGTTAAAGGACCGCAATATTCAATTTGACTAATATTGTTCATTAAAAAAGTAAAGGGGTATGGATTTCCAACAAAATTCCATCCAGGTTCAAGAACCCATTCTAAAGTATCCACGTTATCAACAATACCAGAGCCAAGTGAGAAATCACATACGGGTTCACCTTTTTTATAAATAAAATAACTTTTACCAGGCTCTATAGAGCTCGCTTCAACGGAAGTTCCATTCTCATAGGTATATATAACAAAAGAATTATTATCAATCTTTCCAAAACTATTATAGAACACTGACTCGATAGCTTTATTATCTAAATTACTAGGAATCGAAAGTAATACCCAAGTATCTCCTGGAATACACTCATCAATCGAGATAGAACCTTCAGGTATTTTTATAGGTACACTTGAGAGACCCGACTGGGAACCAAAGCCAAGAATATCTTTTGCGCTAAAGTAATATTGTAAACCATTAAGTGTAATCAGACTTGTATCAATTAATTGATCCACATCAACATAGCGAGCAGTCATACTGTTTTGATCAAAGGCGCTTGATTGTGTATTAATATTATAAAGATTAAAAGGCTGAAAATTATTTTTACCACCCTCAGAAACAAATAAAGACACTTCTTGAATAGGTATTGAATCTTTTACCGAAGCAGAGATTGTAACATCATCAACTTTATATAAGACTGTATCTTTATCCGTAAGAATATTATATATCTCTGGCGGGATCTGATCTTGTTCAACATTAATCACCACTGTCGTTGTGTCACAAAGTTCTGTCTCATCACAAATTGAATACGTTAATGAATCCTCTCCAAAAAACTGCTGCAGATTAGTATAGTCGATAATTAAGGAAGAGTCCTTATAAACTGAAACAAGCGCACCACCATAAGTTGGAATAGCTGTAGGTGATCCAGGAGTATTATTCCCATAAATTCTAAGACTTGATGTCTCGATATCGTTTTCAATATCAGTGTCATTTCTAACAATATTAATTGTGTCTTTATTCGTTTGAAAAATTGTGATAAAGTCCCTGACTGCAATTGGCGGATCAGGTACACTAACAACGCTTACCGTGACTACTGCCGTGGCACGATTTCCAGCTTTATCCGTTACACAATATTTAAAAGTATAATATCCATTGTAATTAAGTTCTGGATTAACTTGAATTACCGGTGGCGCCCCGTTGATTTCAGTCTCTTTTTTAAGCGTATCTGCGGTTTCTCCCGCCAGGGATATGTATCCGTATTTAGGTACATCGCAAAGAGTATATATCAATGTATCACCATCGGCATCGAAGGCAATCAGTTCAAAATCAAGCGGTATATCTTCAAACAGAAATAAATTTATAGTATCATTATTTGAAGTGGTAAATATTACGGGCGCGTCCTCAACAGGTGTAACCTCTATAACGAGCGTAGCGCTATCAATAAGACCTGTCTCATCTGCAACACTATAAATCAATTTATCAGTTCCGTAATAATCGGGGGCAGGTTTTACCCTCACCGTTTTGGAAGTATCGATTAGAGCGCTATTGCTGTTGTCATTAAACTCGCCAATAAACGATGCTATAATTGATAGACTGGAAGGTGATAAATCACCATCCGCATCAATATCATTGTTGAGCACATTTACTAGTGTGTCCCCATAATCTTCTACAAACCTGATGGTATCGTTTAATGCTATAGGCTTACGGCCCTTTTTGACCGTTACATATATTATCCCTGTATTACTCAGTGACGTAGTGTCGCTGATCTCATATTCTATAGAATCAAGTCCGACATATTCAGGAACGGAACTGTAGTTTAGTACAACAATATAAGTTGAATCAATTTTTTCGCGCACCACTCCCGGGCCACTATTTGAATTGATTTTCAGTGTGGTTGCCAGTAAGTCACCATCAGGATCAGATATGAATGGCCATATATCCAGATCATAAATCAGCCCAGCCCCCACAACAATATTAACGTTTTCAGCCTTGGGCGGATCGGGTAGACTATTGATATTAATGGTGAAAACAGCACTGTCAGTGAACTCACCATCATTTGCACTGTAGCCAAAATTAACCGAACCATATTCGTTTTCATTAGGAGTATAAATAATATTTTGGTTAACATTGAAAATATTATCACCAGTCTTTATAAATTCAGTTTTTGTTGTGCCATCGTTTGTCTGATATAATAATCCGGCACTGGGCAGATAGGTGGCGGCAAAGGTCATTGGGTCATTCTCCTGATCAGTACCAGTTACCACTATGGTTTTAGTCTCATCTTCATCAATAGTAATTGTGTCATTACTTACAATGGGTGGATCATTTACTTTGTCTATGATAAACCGAACTTTACCATCATTACTGGATATAAATGGATCAGAGGCATTGAAAAGAATTGAATCATTACCAAAGAAATCCACATTTGGTTTGTAAATAAGACTATTTCCATTACCAGTTATACCTGATGGAAAATTGACAATTAGAGTGCCATCGCTCTGCGTTAATATGCCATTTATTGGTAGTGATAATACCGTAAAAATAATGGTATCGCCCTCGACATCGGAACCTTCTAATAAGAATACTTGCGTCGAATCTTCTTTTATTTGAAATTGCTCGCTTACGACAATCGGTGAATCATTGACTGGATTTATGGTGATGGTAAGCGTGTCCAACACAGTTTTACCGTTCGATGTACCCTCTATAATAAGATTGACTACACCAAATTGATTATCAATTAAGTCAAAGGTTATACTGTCACCTTCTACATTTATTGAAACGAGAGAACTATTATCATTCGATTGAATTCTTACTGTTATTGAGTCATCTGCATTATCAATATCTGTAAAAAGATCAGCGATTGAAATAATACTACTATCTGCATCTTCATCCACGCTTATATCATCTATAGCGTTCGCCACAGTTGGGGCATCATCAACTGGATTCACAGTTACCATCAAAGTGTCATTAACAGTCTTTCCATTTGATGTCCCCTCAATTACAATTGTAGCTGCACCTGAAGAGTCCGAGTCAAAAATAAGATTTAAATTATTTCCAACTAATGTATGAGCAACCAAATCAGAGTTGCTGTTTAAAATCATAGCTTTGGTAATCTTTGTATCCTCATTATCAATATCTGTGAATACAGAAAGAAGGTTAATCAAAGAAGTCTCGGCATCTTCACTTACCGTCAAATCGCTAATTGCATTGGCAACGATTGGTAAATCATCCACCGGAATAACCTTAACAACTATGGTGTCGTCTGCCGTTAAATTATTTGAGGTTCCACGATAAATAATAAGAATGCTATCCCCATCCGTATTTTGATTTTCTTGAAAATCTAATGTTAAAATATTATCTGAAAGATTCACTGCAACAATTGACTCATTTCCTTTGTCCACTAGCGATAGTTGAATCGAAGTATTTTCATTATCAATATCATTAATAATATTACTTAGGTCTATTACCGTATTATCAGCATCTTCATTAACCGTAACATCACTCGGTGCATTTGCTACAGTAGGAGCATCGTCAACAGCATTAACAACTATATCGAATGTGTCATTAACTGTTTTTCCATTTGATGTCCCCCTTATAACTAATTCGGCCGTTCCATTTTCATTATTTTGAAAATCTAGTGTAAGTATTTTTCCTGATATACTGGTTGTAATTAGCGAAGTATTATTATTGTTTAAAACACTTGGTGTTATATCTGAATCGTTATTATCTATATCTGTGAAGACTAAACTGAGACCAATTGTGCTGTTGGATGCATCTTCGCTTACAGTTATATCATTAATCACATTTGCTACCGTTGGCCCATCATCTACCGGATTAACAGTAACAACTATGGTATCATCCACCGTCAAATTATTTGAGCTTGCCCGATAAATAATGTTCATATTTCCATCTCCAGTATTTTTATTATCCTGGAAATTTAAAGTTAATGTTTTCCCAGAAAGGGAAGAGGAGACAATAGATTCATCTCCCTTAGAAACTAATGAAAATGAAATATTTGTATTATCATTATCAACGTCATTAATAACATTACTTAGGTCTATTACCGTATTATCAGCATCTTCATTAACAGTGACATCACTAGGTGCATTCGCTACAGTAGGAGCGTCATCTGTATTTGGTATAGTGATTGTAACCGAAACAATTTCACTGGCTAAAGAGCTCGGGTCTGTCACCGTAAAGTTGTAAGTAACGGTGCCGTGAAAATTTTCATCTGGTGTGAATTTTACCTGCTTAGCAGAAGAGGTCACATTTGTATTATTACTACTTATACCAGAATCATCACTTTGCTTTAATGTGCCATCTGTTGAGATAGATGTGATCGTATAGGTTGAAATTACATCGCCATCTGGATCTGAGGATGCTAGCGTTATAACTACATCCGAAGCATCTTCACTAACAGTTATGCTTTGTGCTGTTGCCACTGGCTTTTCATTTAAATCATTGATCGCTATATTAATTGTTCCAGCAGAAGATGTATTAGTCCCGTCGCTAACGGTAACACCCAATGTATAGCTAGATGTTTCTTCGTGGTTAACAGAGGCTGTGGTTGTAATTGCTCCTGTAGATGAATTTATAGCAAACTTACCCGCTGCATTTCCACTAGCAATAGTCCAACTACTATATGTTGTTGAACTTCCATCGCCATCTGTTGATCTTGGAGTTCCTACAGACGTTCCCGATGCTACATTTTCATTTATTGAGAAGGAAGAATCCACCACAACTGGTGCAATATCATTAATATCCGTTACGTTTATAGTGATTGTCTTAGTAGCCGAAAAAACTGAGCCATCACTTACTTTTACAGTAATTGTATAGCTAGTTATTGTTTCATAATCTAAGGCTCCAGCTACCGTGATTACTCCACTAGACGCATTTAATGCAAATTTTCCGGCGTCATTTCCTGATACAAGGGTCCAATTGCTTAAGCCATCGCCATCGGCATCTGTCGCTGTAATTGCGCCACTATTTCCAGAAACCGTTGTTCCATTATTAGCATTTTCCGCAATCGTAAACGTTTGATTACTTGTAACAACTGGTAATGAATTATTATCAGTTACATTAATTGTTATCTCTTTTTCATATGTAGCTCCATCATCATCTGTAGCTACAATATCTAGCGTATAAGGCTGGTCGTCATATACCATTTCAGCATTTGTATATAATTTTGTTCCATCTACAATCTTGAATTTTGCGCCATTCTTGCCGCTACTTATTGTAAAGGTATGAGTTTCGTCATCCAAATCTGTCGCGGTAAGATTACCAATAAACGTGTTAGCAGCATCACCACCACCTGCAGTTGTATTTGAAGAAGCTAGATCCGTTGGAGCATCATTTACATTATTCACAGTAATCGTAAATGTTTGAGTGCTATACGTATCGTCACCACTATTAGCTGTACCGCCATCATCTGTTAAGACGATTGAGACCGTTGCGCTACCTATCGCATTTGCGGCGGAAGTATAGGCTAGTACGCCACTTGCATTAATTGCAGGCTGTGAGCTAAATAAACTATTATTATTATTAGATGTGGTGAAAGTTAAAGACTGACTTGAGGGGTCATTCGTTCCTTTGCTTATGCTACTTGCCCATCCACTTGCTGTTTGTGCACCCGCATCTTCATTCACGGTTACATTACTACCTTTGGTGAACGAAGGTTCATCGTTCACACCTGTGACCGTAACAACAAATGCATCGTCAACGGTTTCACCATTGGATGTTGCGCGAATTGTGATCGTTGCAGTGCCGTACTGATTGGCCACATAATCTAAAGTTACTGTATTGCCAGAGATACTGGCAGAAACGAGATCTGTATTGTTATTGCTTTGGACAGCTTTTGTGATATCACCATCATCATTATCCCCATCCGTAAAGACATTACTATAGTCAATAGTAGTGTTTGAGGCGTCTTCCAACACTGTGAAGTCTGCTATAGCATTAGCCACAGTGGGTGCGTCATCGACGCAATTGACGGTGACCGTAAATTCTTCATCTACTGTTTTTCCATTGGATGTAGCTCGGATTGTAATCGTTGCGGTACCACACTGATTCTCCTGGTAATCTAAAGTTACTGTATTGCCAGAGATACTGGCAGAAACGAGATCTGTATTGTTATTGCTTAAAATAGTTTTGGTGATATTGCCATTATCATTATCCACATCAGTAAAAGTATTTGTAAGAGTAATCGTCGCATTTGATGCATCTTCCGCTACTTCAGGATCTACAATGGCATTGGCTATAGTCGGAGCATCATCTACGGCATTAACGGTAATAGTAAAGGTCTGTGTGGCATAGGTATCATCACCACTATTGGCAGTCCCACCATCATCAGCTAATACCACTGATACAGACGCACTTCCCGTGGCGTTCGCAGTTGAAGTAAAGGTAAGTACCCCACTGGCGCTAATTGCAGGCTGTGTGCTAAATAAACTATTATTATCGTTTGTAACGGTAAATGTCAGCGCTTGGCTCGAAGGATCATTGGTTCCTTTGCTCAGGCTACTGGCCCAGCCGCTGACTGTTTGGGCGCCCGCATCTTCATTCACGCTTACATTACTTCCCTTAGTAAATGAAGGCTCATCATTGACAGCCGTAACGGTGACCACAAATGCATCGTCCACAGTTGAGCTATTGGATGTTCCTCGGACTGTAATCGTTGCCGTGCCGTACTGATTGGCCACATAATCTAAAGTTACTGTATTACCAGAGATACTGGCAGAAACGAGATCTGTATTGTTATTGCTTAAAATAGTTTTGGCAATATTGCCATCATCATTATCCCCATCGGTAAACACATTGCTATAGTCAATGGTAGTGTTTGAGGCGTCTTCCAAAACTGTGAAATCTGCGACGGCATTGGCTACAGTCGGGGCATCATCCACCGCATTAATAGTAATGTTAAATGTATCCTTCACACTGGAACCATCTTCGTCTGTCGCTGTAACTATTATGACGGCAGTGCCATTTTGGCCAGCTATCGGGATATAGTATAGATATCCAACCCTATTTGAAGTGCCGCTACTTTCAGTGCCAAGAAATACATTTACTAAATTAGTATTCGAATTTGAAATAGATCCGGTTGGATAAGCTGTTTCTACATCGGTAAAATTGTTTCTCCAATAGTCTCGATTATTGGTGTTGAAATCTGTATCTTCATTTGTAGTAAGATCTGGAAAAGCTGTAGCTACTATTGGAGGATCATTAGCGGAGTTAACATTAACTGTAACCGTTGCCGCGTCAGAATCCACAGTGCCATCATTTACCTTGAAGGCAAAGTTCCCATGACCACTTCCATTTCCATTAGATGCCGAAATATATTTTACTCTATTTGATCCATCGCTCACAGTAGTTCCCGTTGAGCTAATGGCTCCACCAGAGAACTGAGTAAGCGTTCCATTAGAAGGGAGGCTTGTTATAATATAAGAAAGATCATCATCATCATCATCTGAACCTGAAAGTGTAATATTCTTGGAAACATCTTCAATGGCTGAAACCGTCTGCGCTGTGGCTGTTGGCGCCGCATTGCTCCTGGAGAAAGGGAGGTTGGAAGACATTACACCTTGGTTGTTACTCCCATAACCGTACCATACATAAATTGGGTGAGTGCTCTGAAAATAAACATCAGCACCTGTAGTGTACGAATCATCTAGCCTTCTCAGGAGAGACCAGGCAATACCGTTAACACTCTTAGATCTTATTGGTTGATTGTCCCAACTGGCTAATCCCATGGAAGAACTTCCATCTGTAACCGTTGTTGAAGCATTAGAATAAACTAGAATGTAATAATTAAGCTCTCCTTGATTAGAGCTGGAATGAATCTCACCCATATCATCACCCAAATGAGCATGTTTAGCGCCATCTGAAGAATTGGAAGCATCCAATGGTGCCATAATAAACAGACCATTGTTATTTTTCGCCTGTTTATTATCCGTGGCATATCCTTGATAGTAAACCATCACAGGTTTACTAGCGCTTATATGATCTAAAGCCCCATTATTATTACTGTCCAAATCCCACTCATAAAACTCTTTTTCATCTAGATCAGAATCTTTAACAGAGCCATTCACACTGACAACAGTATTGTTTTCAGTCGCCACAATAATTGCAGCCGCACCTTTATAACTTGAACTTTCACCTTCGATAATAAGATAATCTGTCCCTAGGTTTTTTACCGGGACTAACTGGTCAAAACCCATATCTCTAGGACTGCCACTTCCAGCCTGTCGAATACCGCCACTCCATGTTCCAGAATTGACAACAATATCCTTATCAGCCGTTATTTTGGTTCCAATAACATCATTATCGTAAGAACTATTTGAGTTGTTAATGCCAAGCACATAAGAATAACCCTTGTTCAGAGTAATTGTATTGCTGCTCGGATCGCCACTCCAATAGAGACCTGAATGTGGAGTTATCGTAACCGTGGTGTTGTTTTCAGTTCCCATAATAGAAATAAAACTGCTATAAGTACTATTAGATCTATAGCTTGAGGATGTTTGATAAAAATGAGCTGAGAAAAACTCTTTACCCATACCTGCGGCGCCTTTCGAGGCGATGGATCCCATCTGATCACCACCACGGACATCCACTCTAACATAAAATGGGCTGCTGGCTGTTAAATATATTCCTTTATTTTGGTCTGAGGTTCCATGTGCATCTGCATAAAGGCTGGCCGTCGACCAACCTACAGAAAGACCAGTTGAAACGGGGTTAGTTTTACTTATTGATTTAGTCATAAATACACTACCATCATATCTTCTTAAACTAACATTAAACGAACTTGTTACCATGGTTGAAAGCTCAATCCTGATCTCATCTGGGTCATCAGTGCTGGAAGAAGCTCCATTATAAATCGGTGGCATATAGTGTTCTGTAGAATATTGAGCTATCAGATTACTCAACATTAAAAAGCTGAAGACGATTGATAATGAGATACGTTTCATCTTATTCCTTTAATCACAACAGTCTAGAGGTAATGCAGGGGGAGCTCCAATTAATTCCTCCCCTGTTTTTAAATTTTCATAGGCTGCATACCCTCCACCAATAACAATAGGTAAGAGCCAAAGACCAACGCCTCCACCACATTTTTTATAATTCCATTCTGATATTACATCGTTAACCAATAAACCAATTTGATCTTCAAGCTCATTTTCCAATCCAACAAAAGAATACGTGCGATCACTTAAAATCAATTTATTATCGATATCCATCAACATTAAATCCATGGCCCCACCAAAGATTGGCTCATCTTTTGTACTAAAAACTGTAACCTCAGAACGACGATTAAGTTGATGTGCTATTTCTTTTTGAGCTTCAGTACGCAATGTATTAACAAAGTTTTCTGTTAGTTGCGTTCCTGAACCCGGAATAAAAGAATACCTTGAGGCAACACGAGAACTAACTATTTTAGGTTTGCTCTTTCCGTATCCAATCGCTTTAATTCTATATTCTTGAATACCTCCACGATTTATTAACCAGTTTTTCGCTGAGTTTGCTCTCCTTTGGGAAAGCTCTAAATTATAAACTGCATTTCCTCTCGAATCTGTATGCGATCCAAGCTCAATAGTGATATGGGGATATTTTTCTAAAAGGCCTCTGAGATATAAAAGATCCATCTCCGCTTGGCTTGTAATTTTATCATCATTAAAATCATATAAAATATTAGTTAAAACAATTTCTACTATTCCTGGCGTGACTGTTAAATCAGAATTTAAAATAAAACCAAAATTTAGTTTTGTTCGATCAAGCTCTTTACCCGCACAATCTTCAGTATTACACCCCGTTTTATAAAACCGCTCTTTAACTTTTAAATTATTTACTTCATCCTCTAAAACATTCTCTAATGTTTTAACTAATATTTTAGAAATCCCTTTTGAGAGCCTGCCATTGTCAAGCATGTAGACACTAGTTCGACATAGGTCTAACTCGTCATATTGAGCCATTAGCTTCCCAGAGGCTAATATCATTCCCGCAATTAATATGATATGTTTTAATCGTCTCATTTAATCTATTCCATTTAAATAAGTGACCAAGCTCTGATTGTGGTCAAGTTTAAATTTCTTACGAAGACGAAATGAATGCGCTTCTGCTGATCGTCGTGTAATATTTAAGTTTTTTGCAATATCATTAGTACCAAATCCTGCGCGGATATATGCACAAACCTTAAACTGAGTATTTGTAAGTGTATTATGCCTCTTGGATAGTTCACCAACAAACTCTCGGTTGTTTTTCGAGAATTCAGCATAGAAAATTACCCAATTCTTTTCTGATTTTGCTTCAAACATGCCGCAAATATCATATTATTATTCTATTTAACTACTACGGCATAACTACTCGTTTTATAGAAAATTAGAGTGACGAAGTGGTAATTATATACTAACTAAAGATTTTTTAGTGGAGATCCCCATAATATAAGTAATTAAGTCTGTCTCTTTATCTAGATCAAGTTTTTTTCGTAATCGATGGCGACGACTTTCTATAGAACGAACAGATAAGCCAGTTAAATTCGCAATTTCTTTAGTGGTATGGCCCGATCTTAAATAAATAGAAAGACGTAAATCTTGAACTGATAATGTGCTATTTGTCTTTGAGAATTGTTCAATAAATCCTGGATATGCTTTTTTAAAAGTATATTGAAATTTAGACCAATCATTATTTTCCGAGGTTGCGTCTTCAAGCTTTAACACTAAAGGGTTTATCGCATGTTTTAATTCTGGCGATTCAGAAACAAATTTAGATACATAATTCACATCCTTTTTAATGGATTTTAGCATTTCATTTTTTTCTAAAATAGACTTAGTTACATACCTAAGCTCCTTTTCGGATGACATTAAATTTACCTCAGCTATTTTTTTGTCTTTTTTAGATATGACTGCTTTTTGTTTAGATATAATATTTTTATTGCGAAAAATAAAAATGATCATTCCAAGTATTAAAAATATTAATAAAAAAGAAAATATTAATCGCTGACGAATTTTACCTTCTATTAATAATTGTTTTTCTTTTTTTCTTAAAGATACTTTTAAAGTTACATTAGTAAAAATATCTTTATTTTGAGTCGCTAAGTTTTTCTCATTCAACATTAAAAGTTTATCGGCTACTTCTTTTGAGTCTTTATAGTTTTCCATAAGCGCAAGTAGTTCACTTTTCTTTTTTAGATATCTACGTTGATCATTAAAGAACCCTGCTTTTTCTGCAAGTTGAAGTCCTTTATTAATTGAGCTGAGAGCAAATTCTAAATCGCCATCTTTCATGGTTGCTTCTACTCGGCTATAAATAACATCGGATAAATTTACGAGATTATTTTGAAGATAGTCTTCAGCTGAATCAAAATAGATAAAGGACTCTTTTTTTTTATTTAGCCGAGAACTTCGCATCGCTAAAATTTTCTGATTTAATCCAAAGTAAAGATTATACCTTGCAGGTTTTTCTGCCATATTATCTCGAAGAGATAGAAACTTTTTTAAGGCAAATTTACTACTATCAGAAAAGGTTTGAACCTTATCAAGCTTATCCCAGTCATAATATAAAAGGGAAAGGTTCAAATAGGAATGTGCTATAGTGCCCCACTCAAGATTTTTTTTTCTAAATCTCAATCCTTTTTGAAATTGAATTTCAGCTAAATCATAATTACCCAATCTTCTTTCAACCAAAGCAATATTATTTGAGGAGACGGCTAAACCACTTATTAGATTCTCTCCTAAGCCGATATTTCCTCTTTTAAGCAATAATTTTTTTTCAAAAGTCTCATAAGCCTCTATATATAGTCTTTTCGCTTCATTAAACTGCTCGGCAGAATAAAAAGAATTCGCTATGTTTATTTTTTGCCAAGGAGGAATCTCTTTAAATAGCTCTTCATATTCTTCCAGGGCTAGATTTAGATATTCAACCGTTTGATTGTGAAGCCCTTTAAATTGATATAATTCACTAAGTGTTGTATAAGCATTACCAAAAGTTAAGTTGGGTCTGTTTTCAGTATATTTTTCTAAGACCTCAAAAATAAATTTAATCGTCTTATCGGGATTGACAAACTTGAGGTCTTTTATAGAATCGCGTATTGCTTTACCGTTCTCCTCTATAAAATACGGATCAGACTGTGCAACTATTTTAGATAGAGATAAAAATATAAATAAAATAAAATAACGAAGCATATAAATGATAATACAAAATAATTTAGATTAGAATGATATAAAAATAATCATCGCTCTTTCAAATAAAAAAACGTTCACATATTATTATTTAATAAATTCTTTAAGCTTTTAAATAGATGTCGGGCTAAAACAGAGAACCTTTAATTAATTGTGAAAGAAAACAATGAAAAGACAACTTCCTTTGGTGATTTGCTTTATGCTTTTCTCTTTTTTTTCTTGTGAAGATAATAATACTTCTGAGAACGAAGAAATAATAGGGAGCAGTCCTGATATAACAATACCATTATCTATATATAAAAAACTATATGGCGTTACTTCTGATGTTTATATTGAAAATGGCTATACCTATATTAATGCCAGTGGCTTGCCTGATCATAAAAGCCCTTATTATTTAAATACACAATGGCATATTTCGCTACATGTTGAATATGACGGCTCCAACCCTTACGTCTCTAATTTTCATTTAAACCCAAATAGAATTTCAGAAAGGTCGCAAACTTATAAAATCCCAAACTCACCAAAAAAATCAACTTCAACTAATTCAACGCCATTGGGCCCAATAGGTATATCTTTAAATGGTGTTCCTTTTTTCAATCAATATGCTGGGGCAAGTCAACCTTTAACAAATGAGATCAATTCTTTTGATCAATATAATGGCCACCCAGCACCCGGTGGTGCATATCATTATCATATTGAACCCTTTTGGCTAACAACAAATCAAGGGAAATCGGCTTTAATCGGCTTTTTGCTCGATGGTTTCCCTGTATACGGACCCGAAGAAAATGGGAAAACAATTACCTCTTCTGATCTAGATAATTATCACGGTCATTTTCTATCAACTAGCGACTTCCCCGATGGGATTTATCATTATCACACTACAGCAGATGATCCCTACATAAATGGAAGTGGCTTTTATGGAAGTCCGGGTACAGTAAGCCGGTGAGAATTTTCTGGTTAATTATTATTTTTATTTCTTGTGATAAGTTTAGTGAATATGGGGCCATAAATTTTTCTGATGGTGATTTAGATTTATCAAGTCGACATGTAAAATATAATGGTTCCCTCTTTACAGGCTTTGTTTACAAATTATATTCAAACCAAAAAGATACACTCTCTATTTCTTTTTATAAAAAAGGTCTGAAAGAAGGCGTTTGGAAAAAGTTTTATCAAAACGGTACAATCCTTGAAGTAAGAAAATATAAAAAAGATAAGAAAAAGGGGTCATATAAAGGTTATTATTTAAATGGCTCCAAAGCCTTTGAGCTTGTTTTTAAAAATGGAGAATATCATGGAACAAACCGCGAATGGAGTGAAAATGGCACCCTCATTCGTGAATCAAATTATATCGACGGATATGAAAAAGGTTTTCAAAAGGTTTGGTCTCATGATGGAAAAATTAAATCAAACTATATTATTAAGGATAATAGACGCTATGGACTCCTTGGAACAAAAAACTGCATTAATGTTTCCGAAGATATTTTTACTCTTTAATTTATGTTTTTTAATTTCTTGTGATTTTAATAACGCTTCGCTTCCTTATTATAATACGCCTGATTTCACACCTTTATTTTTAAACAATAAGATTGCCGTTAAAAATAAAATTAATCATCAAATTGCAAATTTTTCTTTTACTAACCAAAATGGTGATTTGATATCAAATAATGATATTGAAAATAAAATTCATGTCGCTAATTTTATATTCACTTCGTGTTCAAATATTTGCCCAACAATGACTTCAAACATGAAGAACGTTGAGGCCGCTTTTTTTAATGATCCAGGTATTCAAATTCTATCCTTTAGTGTTACTCCTTGGATTGATAATCCAAAAAAATTAAAAAATTATATGAAGCAATATGATATTAGAACTGATAATTGGAATTTTTTGACGGGCCCAAAAAATGAAATATATTCACTTGCCCGAGAATCATACTTTGCTGAAAAAAACATTGGACTTTCAAAAGATAGCCTAGATTTTCTTCACACTGAACATTTTATTTTAGTTGATAAAAACAAACGAATTCGAGGAATTTATAATGGAACCTTGGCCCTTGAAGCAAAGCAATTAATTAAGGATATTACTACTTTAAAAAAGCAGTAAATATTTTAACAATAACTAAATTCTATTTAAAAAGGAATTAAAGTGAAATTTTATTTTATTAGGCTCGCGTTGGTCTTGAACTTCTTTTTTGTTTTTTCTTGTGAACAGAAATCTAGCTCTGCTACCACTATAAGTTGGGATACTTTTGGTGTCCCTCATATTAAAGCCTCAAGCAAAGAAAATCTTTTCTTTGCCCAAGGTTGGTCTCTAATGCACAACCATGCCAATAAGCTACTTGAACTTTATGCTGTCTCAAGAGGAAAAGGTTCAGAATATTGGGGAGAAGATTACCTTAAAAATGATCTACTTGTTAATACCTTAGGGTTCAGTGAGCTCGCAGATCAATGGGAGAAAGACCAAGCTTTAGAATTAAAAACCATCTACAAAAATTTTGTTAAAGGTATCAATGCCTATGCACAAAATAATCCACAAAAAATTAATGAAAAGAATAAAGTGGTCTTACCTGTAACGACTAAAGATGTCAATATGCATGGCATGTACGTTGTCTTTACCCGTTTTATCGGAGGAAAAGACCTTGGTAGAGTACAGCGTTGGCCTGATATGGGTTCAAATGCATATGCTATTGGGCCAAAGCGATCTGCTTCTGGAAATGCCATGTTAGTTCAAAACCCTCATTTACCTTGGTCAAATGAGTTTCTTTTCACTGAATACCATCTTAACCTAAATGGGAAAAACATGTATGGGGCAAATCTTCTCGGGATGCCTGGCATCGCAATTGGTTTCAATGAAAACCTTGGATGGAGCCATACAGATAATACCATTGATAATGCCGATACATATGAACTTGATCTTAAAAATGGTGGCTATTTATTAGATGGGCAAAAGAAAGAATTTGAAGTGTTGAATAAAACAATTTTAGTTAAACAAAAAGATGGTAGCCTCAAGAAAAAAGATCTTTCTGTTTTAAAAACAGTTCATGGGCCAGTAGTAAAAAAAACAGATGATAAAGTATTAGTTCTTCGTCTAGTAGGGCTAGATAGACCAAATATGTTTTTACAGTGGTGGAAGATGATCAATAGTAGCAACTTTAATGAATTCGAATCTGCTCTTAAAATGGCTCAAATCCCTTTTTGGAATGTAATGTATGCTGATAAATTTGGGGAAATATTTTATCTTTTTAATGGACTTGTCCCCAAACGCAAGCAAAAAGCCTGGAAGTATTGGAGTCGTATTATTCCTGGTGGAAAATCTGAAGATATTTGGACAGAAGTTCACTCATATGAAGATCTACCAAAATTAAAAAACCCAGATCAAGGGTGGTTGCAAAATGCCAATGACCCTCCTTGGACGAGTACCATTCCAACCATTATAAATCCAAATAATTATCCTGATTATATGGCTCCTAAGCTCATGCATTTTCGACCACAAAGAGCCACAAGAATGATATTAGAGGATTCTTCTATTACTTTTGATGAGCTTGTTAGCTATAAACTTTCAACTAGACTAGAGTTTGCTGATCGTATTTTAGATGATTTGTTTATAGCAATTGAATCTTTTGGATCAAAAAAAGCAAAAGAAGGAATGCTTGTGCTTAAAAATTGGGATCGAGAGGCAAATATTGATAGTAAAGGAATGTTATTATTTTTTACTTGGGCTCAAAAGTTTGATGTAGAAAAAAACTCTAATTATAGTATCGATTGGGACCCTGAAAAACCGCATATTACTCCAGATGGTATTGCTGACCCTAAGCGAGCTGTAAAATTATTTGAGCAGTCAGTTAATGAAATCAAAAATAAGTTTGGGAAGCTAAATGTGCCCTGGGGAGACTATTACCGCATTAATTATAATGGAAAAGATTTACCTGCCAATGGAAGTCAAGGTGACCTCGGAATTTTTAGAGTCGCCTGGCCTGGTCGATTTGAAAATAAAAATATGTATGTTGGCGGAGGAGATTCCTGGGTTGGCGTAATTGAATTTGGTAAAAAAATAAAAGCAAAAGTTTTACTAAGCTATGGTAATTCAACCGAAAAAGACTCACCTCATAATGGTGATCAATTAGAATATTTTTCTCAAAAAAAATTACGAGAAGCTTGGTTTTACGAAGAAGACGTTATCTCCAATACAAAAAAAGTTGAAATAAAAGTTGGTAATACGTTTATGCTAGATAAACCATAATTATATCATATTTAGTGGCTCTAAAAAGATAAAGATTAAAAAGGGTTGAAAATAATTACAAATTTGAGGATAGAATGAATTATAGAAGATTGGGTAAAACAGGTTTAAAGGTAAGCGAACTTTCTTATGGATCTTGGGTGACTTTTTCTTTCCAACTGCAGCTAAAAGCTGCAACAGATTTAATCAAACTAGCTTATGATAATGGCGTTAATTTTTTTGACAATGCTGAAACTTATGCAAATGGCGAATCAGAGATTATTATGGGTAAGGCTATTAAACAATTAGGACTATCAAGAGATACATATATCGTTTCAAGTAAAGTTTTTTGGGGAGGAGATAAACCTACACAAAAAGGTTTAAGTCATAAGCATGTTATAGATGCATGCCATAATGCAATGAAAAGACTTCAGGTTAATTATCTTGATCTTTATTTTTGTCATAGACCCGACCCTGAAACTCCAATTGAGGAAACTGTTCGTGCAATGCATACACTTATAATGCAGGGTAAAATATGTTACTGGGGAACTTCCGAATGGTCCGCTACAGATATTGAAGAAGCATTTAATATATCAAAAGAATATAATCTAACGCCACCTTCAATGGAACAACCACAGTATAATATGTTTGAAAGAGATAAAGTCGAGAAAGAATTCCTTCAACTCTTTGAGCAAAAAAACCTTGGGACAACTATATGGAGCCCCCTTGGGTCAGGTATTTTAACAGGAAAATATATCGATGGTGCACCAAACGATGCTCGAACAAGCCTTAAAGATTATAAGTTTATTAAAGATAAATACGAATCAGAAAAATATTTAGAGAAACATGAAAAAGTAGCAAGACTAAATATCCTGGCTCAGAATCTAGATCTGCCCTTGGTTAACCTTGCCCTTTGTTGGTGTTTAAAAAACAAGAATGTTAGCACCGTAATCCTCGGAGCTTCAAAAATAGAACAGCTTCAGCAAAACTTAACAAGCGCTAGTTACTTAAGTAAACTTGACGATTCCGTAATGAATGCTATTGAAGACATCTTAAAGAATAAACCCTGAAAAAATTATTTTGTTGAAAAGCTAATTAAATAATATGGCAGAAGAAACTAAGCAAACCTATTGCGCTTTTGTTGCCAATTTAGATAAAAACAACATTCATACGGTTTATCATGATAAACAATATGGTTTTACTCTTAATGATGATGACGAATTATTTGGACGATTAATCCTTGAAATAAATCAAGCCGGACTTTCTTGGACAACGATCCTAAAAAAACAAAATAATTTTAGGAAAGCGTACTCAGACTTTAAAATCAAAAAAATTGCAAACTATGATGAGAAAGAGACTAAACGACTCCTAAATGATTCAAGCATAATTAGAAATAAACTAAAAGTGAAGGCCACTATATACAATGCCCAACAGGTTGTTTTAATTCAAAAAGAGTTTGGTTCATTTAAATTTTGGTTAGAAAAAAATAAAGAAAAAAAATTAGAAGAGTGGATTAAACTTTTTAAAAAAATATTTAAATTTACTGGACAAGAGATTACAAAAGAGTTCTTAATTAGCACTGGTATTATTGAAGGTGCCCATGCTAAGGGTTGTCCCATCTTTGATAAGATTAGGACTCTTTAGCTCTGCAACCAGTTTGAAAAAAATGAGTTAAGCTCATAACAGGAATGAAAGATTATTCTATGCTAGATAAAAATAAAATTCAGATGTTCACGGATGGCGCATGTAAAGGAAACCCAGGTATAGGCGGGTGGGGTGTTTTAGTAACAGCTGCGAAAACTTCAAAGGAGCTAAAAGGTTTTGAATCACAAACAACAAATAATAGGATGGAATTAATTGCTGTTATTGAGGGCCTTAAGTCAGTAGAAACAGATGCACAAATTGAAATCATTACTGATTCAAAGTATGTTAAGAATGGAATTAATGACTGGATTATTAATTGGAAAAGAAATGGATGGAAAACTGCTGCTAAAAAACCCGTAAAAAATAAAGATTTATGGCAAGAGTTAGATGAATTAGTTCAAAATTACAATATTGAATGGAAATGGGTAAAAGGACATTCTGGGCACCCAGGAAATGAAAAAGCTGACCAATTAGCAAATGATGCAATCATAGAGTTTTATGAGACAAGGACATAAAAATGAAATCGTTAATGATGACAAAATACGGAGAAATAAATACAAGCTTAGAAGTTCAAGACGTTCCCCTACCTACTATTAACTCAAATCAAATACTTATTAAAACTTTCTCTGCAAGCTTTAATCCCCTTGACTACAAGATTCTTAGGGGTGACTTCAAGGCAATGAGAAAGATACAATTTCCTCGGGGAATTGGAAGAGATGTGAGCGGTCTTATTGAAGAAGTTGGGAAGGATGTAAAAAAACTTCAAGTTGGAGATCAAGTATACTCAAGAATAGATGAGAGTTTTGTCGGAACTATGGCAGAGTATGTGATTTCAAATGCTGCTGATGTTGCACTCATGCCCTCAAATCTTAATTATAGCGAAGCAGCCAGTATCCCCCTGGTAGGCCTTACCTCTTATCAAGCCCTTATTGATGTTGCACGGTTATCTGAAGGTGAAAATGTTTTAATTCATGCTGGGTCTGGCGGTGTTGGCACATTCGCCATTCAACTCGCTAAAAGCCTGGGCGCAAATGTTACCACTACTACCAGTACTAAAAATATTGACCTAGTTAAAAACTTAGGCGCTGACAGTGTTATCGATTATACAAAAAAAAACTATCTCGAACAGGATGCTAAGTTTGATCTTGTGTTTGATACTCTGGGTGGTCAATACACCCTCGACTCTTTTAAAGTATTAAAAGCTGGTGGACGAGTTGTCTCTATTGCGGGAGATATCGATAGTACTACATCAAAACAGCTTGGTCTAAATAGAGTTATACGTTTTATATTAGCGCTTAAAGCAAAAAAAGTTACCAATGCGGCATCAAAAATTGGGGCAACATATAGATTCTTATTAATGTCACCTAATGGTGAACAGTTAAAAAAAATAACTAAACTCTACGAATCAGAATCAATCAAGCCAGTAATAGATAAAACGTATAACTTTGATGATAGCGCCCAAGCTCTTGAATACCTATCCAAAGGTCGAGCAAGAGGGAAGGTTCTTGTTAAAGTTCGGGCGTAATTAAGTCTCTTCTCTATGAAGCCCCACACCTGAAGGAATTCACAGAGACGACGAAGCCTTTATGATTCAGCACCTTATTCGCAGACATAATATAGCTTTTGGTGAGAATCTTTGGATGGAATTAATGAGGGCTATCGAGATGTTCTTCTATTAGATTTTATTCCTATTACGAAATAAAATCTTTTATGAGTTTGTCTCAATAAAATTATTTTAAAAATGATAAATAAAATTTTTACTTATATTAAAAATTTTCCACAAAAAGAAAAAACTTACCAATGGCTACGTATACAAAATTAAATAGGAAAGATATTCAGTCATTAGCTGATAATTATGGTCTAAAAATCACCGAATTTTCTGCTCTTGATGGTGGCAATGGTAATACCAGCTATATATTAAAAACTAAACAATCAAGCTATGTTTTAACAGTCTGTGACAATAAAAAACTAGACGAAGTATACAATATGGGGCAGTTGTTATTATTACTAGAAACACACAATGTTCCTAGTAATAATTTAATATCTCCAATAAATAGTGATACCATAACCACCTTTAAAACCACCGATGGAGTCAAACCAGTAATACTAAAAGATTACATTGAAGGGCAGGTTGTTGAGCAACTAGATGAAGTCATGTTATATCAATTCGGTATACAAACGGCTCAATTGAATCAAATTCCCCCACCAGCTTATTTGCCGACTGATCATCCTTATGGGCTTCAATTTTTCTCTAAAATTAGGGGTTTGAACATTGATGCTAAATACGAACATTGGTTGAATGAAGAAACTAAATATATAGAAGATCATATTGTTGCAAATTTACCGCGCGGGTTAATTCATGGTGATTTATTCTATGATAATTTACTGTTTGACTCCTTGCCTTCAGGCTCTAGTGAATTCAAAGCTATTGTTGATTTTGAAGAAGCTTGTGATTATTATCTGGTATTTGAACTGGGTATGGCAATCTTGGGCACCTGCGTAGATGATACTAATATCAATTTGAATAAGGCTTGTAATTATGTCGATGGTTATCAACAGGTTAGGCCGTTAAAACAGATAGAAAAAGAAAGCTTGCAGTTATTTGTAAGATATGCAGCGGTGGCGACATCCTATTGGCGTTTCAATAAATACAATATAGAAAATCCAAGTAAAGACAGAGCGAGTCATCATTGGAAAATGGTGAAGGTTTCTAATGAAGTAGCTAAGATTCCGGAGGCAATCTTCTTTGATGCTATATTCAATAAAGGCTCAATTGCCATTGACTAGATTGTTCCCGCCTTCTGGGGGTTTTTGTTTATGAGATGATGGGTAGATTTGGAAATAAAAGAAATATTTGAACCCAAAAGAAAAAAAATTAGAAAGACTTATTTATTAATCACAATCTGTATTTTTGACTCGTGATAAATACCCTACAGATACAAGTACTACCTGAAGTGGCATCAACCCCAGATTTGCTAAAAAAAACCATAGCAAAACAGCTGGATATTCCTAATCCTGAGATCAAACATATTGAGATTCTTAAAAGATCTATTGATGCTAGGCAAAGAACAACTAAAATCAATCTTAAAGTTGCTGTTTATATCAAGGAAAAATTTGTACAAAGAGAAGAAGATTTTCCTGAATATCAGGACGTAAATGGGAAAGATGAAGTTATTATTGTTGGAGCTGGACCTGCTGGTCTTTTTGCAGCTCTCAAATTGATTGAGAATGGTAAAAAACCCATTGTTATTGAAAGAGGAAAAGATGTGCAATCCAGAAGAAGAGATTTAGTTAATCTCACAAAAAAACATATTGTTAATGAGGATTCTAACTATTGTTTTGGCGAAGGAGGTGCTGGTACTTTTTCAGATGGAAAACTATACACGCGTTCCAAGAAAAGAGGAGATGTAAATAAGGTATTAGATGTATTGGTTAGGCATGGTGCAACTCCAGAGATTAGGGTGAATGCTCACCCTCATATTGGCACGAACAAACTACCTAAAATCATACAAGCCATTCGCAATACAATTATTCAATATGGGGGGCAGGTACTTTTTGATAGCCGTTTAACAGATATTAGTATTAAAAATAATGCCGTAAAAGGGGTTGAACTACAAAACGGAACAAAAATTGAAGCCAACAAAATCATATTAGCAACTGGGCATTCTGCTCGTGATATTTTTGAACTATTACACCAAAAAGGGATAACAATAGAAGCAAAAGCTTTTGCCTTTGGCATAAGAGTAGAACATACTCAAGAACTGATTGACCAAATACAATATAAAGGCAAGACTAGAGGTGCATTTTTACCGCCGGCTCCTTACTCAATTGTCAAACAAATTGGTGGTCGAGGCGTCTATTCATTTTGCATGTGCCCTGGAGGAATAATTGCACCTTGTGCCACTAGCCCAGGCGAAGTGGTAACTAATGGATGGTCGCCATCTAAAAGAGATTACCCTACTTCTAATTCAGGGATAGTAGTAGAATTAAAAGTAGAAGATTTCGCAAAACATGAAGAACACGGTCCTTTAGCAGGTGTACAATTTCAAAAAGAGATAGAACAATCAGCATGGAAATTAGCAGGTGAAACACAAAGAGTACCTGCTCAAAGGTTGGTTGACTATGCTAACAACATATTATCAACTGATATTCCTAAGACTTCTTACATACCGGGAACAACATCAGCTATGATCAACACTATATTCCCTGAATTTATTGCAAAAAATTTACAAGAAGGATTGCGCCAAATAGGCAAACAAATGAAGGGTTATTTTACGAATGAAGCAGTGGTCCATGCTCCTGAAAGCAGAACCTCTTCCCCTGTGCGTATTCCTAGAGATAGTGTAACATTAGAACACTCACAAATAAAAGGCTTATACCCTTGCGGCGAAGGGGCTGGTTATGCAGGTGGAATTATCTCTGCCGCCATTGATGGTGAGAAATGTGCAAAAATGTGTTAAGTTTGGTAAATCTAACTGAGAGAATACTCAAAAGAAAAAATCTTATGAAATTGAAAAATAAGGAGACTTAAGATGTTAGAGACTTTATTAAATGGCGGACCCTTTATGATGGTATTACTCATCATAGTAGGTAGTATCATTTTTATTTCAGTAAAAAATATTAAAGAGCCCTATAATACTAATGGTATTGTGTTACTGGGTATCTTTAGTGCTTTGGTTGGTCTCTTAGCCACATATCTTGGAGTCAAGGCTGCATTTAGTGCAGTACCAGAGATTAGCAATATTTCGCCACAGATTTTAATTAATGGTTTAAAGACATCATTAATTACATCATTTACAGGAGGAATTATTATGCTTATTTCAACAGCGCTATGGTATTTCTTTATAAAACGGCACAATCTACTTGTTGTATAATTCGACGCTCATTCGTCCTTCAGCTAATTTAAAATAGAAGAAGCTGCGTGAGTCTCATAACCTGATCGGAGATTTGTTGATTCTAAGC
>ENA-OSJC01001002-OSJC01001002.1-marine-metagenome-genome-assembly--contig:-NODE-1002-length-24788-cov-3.273360_pt1 | contig 24788 bp, 14 predicted proteins | sample MGYA00237885_ERZ534234 | MGnify/ENA primary metagenome ERZ534234 (study PRJEB26413, sample SAMN06343907) | marine metagenome | isolation source: coastal waters | place: Atlantic Ocean: West Antarctic... | reverse complement strand
TAGCGGTGAAGTGCCGTCCTTATGGCACATCGTCATGACAATCGATGAATTGCTGGCTTACATTGGAGCAACACTGGCGGCCGGAGAAGTTTCCAGTGCGGCTTACGATCGAGAATTGGGGATACCCCAATTCTTCTCACGGGACTGGCACCTCACGATTGTGGACGGGCCGGGCGAGCGATTTTGGATCTCTGGATTCCATCAACTTTAAGAAGCAGAGTAATCAATCACTCGCCTGCGGTTGCACGCGACTCAATATTCAGCGCGCCGGCAGATTCTTCCGCCACAATTTTCGTTCCAATCCGCACAACTTGTTGTTGGTTTCACGTCGGGCTTTGCGTCCTTGAGCAATTTCTGAATCATCGGCTCTATGGCGTCGGCCCAGACTTCAAAACCTTTTGCGGTGGGGTGAACGGAATCTTTAATCAGCTCCTTGTTCAGAGTTTTATCCTTGTTGAGGAATTGGCTTTTGAGGTTGGGGACATCGATCACTCCTTCCAATTCAAACTCTCCTGCACCGGCGAGAGAATTTCGTGGCCCGTTTCGGTGACGAGAACCATGTCCTCGACCCTGACCCCACCGAGGACCGAGGAATATAATCCGGGTTCCACGGTGAAGAGCTCGGTCTCGAAAATCTCGCCGCCGCCATGATCAAGTAAAATGGGCTCGTGAACATCCAAACCGATCCCGTGTCCGGTACCGTGCGGCATCGTCGGAATGGCTGAATCACGTGCTACGTCGCCGCGCACGATTATGAAACCATGTCTTTCAAGCATGGCAATCGTAGCAAGATGGACGGCCTCTCCGGTCGTGCCCGCCTTGAGCGCAATGCACCCGGCAGCCTTCGCCTCGCAAACCGCGGCGTGTATTTTTTTCACTTCGTCGGACGGCTCGCCACAAACCACCGTTCGCGTCATGTCGCCGTTATAGCGAGTCACGTTATCCATCGGGAAGATGTCGACAACCACCGGGAGATTTTCCTTCAAAGGTCCCGTTCCGTAATGGTGACAGTCGGCGACGTGGGGAGCGGTCGCCACGATCGAACCGTGCGAGTTGGAGAAATTCCGCTCGATTAAAAAGGCGGTGATCATCGACCGAACACGCTCGGAGGTGAGGACTGCGCCCTCGTGATGGAGAATGCCATCCTGATCCGGCCTGGCGTTCGCGATGGTCCGGCAGGCGAAGGTCATCGCTTCGCCCGTGACCTTTTGCGCATGGCGCAAATGCTCGATCTCCCCGGCGCTTTTAGTGCGGCGTTCCGCAACGCCAAAGCTCTCGGAATACTCGATGGCGATCCCGGCCTGCAGAATAAAATGAGCATAGAGGTAGGGTAGCGTCCGGTCGACCGTGATCGATCTTTCACCGGCACGCCGGAGGCATTCCGCAGTGGCTTGGGCCAAGGCGGTATCCCGATCACCGGAGAGCCCGCCTTCCGGTTCAAAGTCGGCCGCACAACAAATTCGATCCGCCGAGCCTGCCTGGCGCGCCCGACCCATTTCGATGTCCCGAATGAGGAGGAGAGAGGTTCCGTCCGCGAAGTCGATGATCACGGCCGAATCCGACACGATGAAGCGGATCCGGTGAAAGAGCGAGGCGTTGTTCGCGGCGATGCCCGCGAGGACGGTGGTGCGGTTTGAACTCATGCGAGGAGAGGAAAGCAGATGATGAGATCAATTTCAGCTGTGAAATTTTCCCGATACCGATCAATCTAGTTCCTGAAAATCCCTAAGGCTTCAGCCAACGGTCGAGAAACTGGTAAGTCCCCACCCCGTTGATCTTGTGCGGCCCGACGAACCACTCGATCGTTGCCCGCTCCCCGATCCCCAGTTTCGCGGCATAAAGATGGCGCACTTTGGCGAACTCCAGAGCCACGCGCTCGTCCGGGGCGACTCCGTCGAAGTGGCCTCGCTCCACCATGAAGGGCCGCGGGGCAATCAGCGCGGCCATCTCCGAGTAGTTGAAGGTGCTGCCGAGATCGAACTCGAAGATTTCATACTCACTCTTGTTCGCGTAACTATACGGGCTGCGCGTCGAGGCGTTCTTCCACACCCAATCGTTGAAATCCGCGCTACAGATTGACAGGCAATAGTTGTCCACCAGCGGCGGAATGCGCATCGCCGATTTCCCGCCGTAGGACAGACCGTAGAAGCCGATGCGGTCGGCATCGACAAACTCGAGCCCGCCCAGCCAATCGGTAATCTGCTGGTGTTGCGGAACCATGAGCGAGAAGAGGGTGCGCCCGATCGAGTTCGCCTTGAACTGGAGCGTACGGAACCGGTCCTCGAAAATGTAAAGATTCTGTGGCGCGAAGGTGATGTAGCCGCGCTCCGCCAATCTCGTCGCGAAGGCCGCGTAGTAGTGCGCATCTTTTTCACCAATCGTCGATTGCGGACGCCCCTCCAGACCATGCTGGCAAACCACGCAGGGGCGCGTCTCTCCGGCCTTGAGATCTCTCGGCACGACCAGAATGCCGTAGGCAAAAAAACTCGCGTCCTCGAAGACATCGAGGACCACCTCGTAGGCGCGCACCTTGTCGTTAATCTCGATCTCTCGGGTGCGCGGATTGGCCGGGAGGAGCGCGTCATCGAATCGCCCGATTACCTTCTCGGCAAAGTAATTGCGGTAGAACTTCTGCGATTCCGCAAAGGCCTGCGGCGAATCTGTCTTCAATTTCGCCATGAATTTCTTGCGCACATACGGGCTCTCGACCAGCAGCTGCTGGTTGTGCCGGTCGAGCTCGTGCAACTGCCGTGCATGGCGCGCTTCAAGGTCCAACACGCGCACGATTTTCAAAGGCGGTGCCGGGATTTTCGGATCAGCTTTCTGATCTCCTGCGGAAAGGAGACGCCCAGGCTTGCCGCGCGATTTCTTGGCTTCGATGAGAACACTTGGAGCGGGCGGTTGCGCCAGGTTCTTCAACTCCCGCGGGGCGATCATGCGCTCCAGGGAGGCGCGGTCGAATTGCTTGAGCAGCCCGAAGACGTTGCGCTCTGCTGGCTCCTGCCACAGGTCGGCGCCAGGACCGGAGTAGCCGCTCACCATCACCTTCGGAATCCGTTCATCAATCGCTGCGGCGAAGAGCGCCAGCATGCCGCCCTCGCCATGCCCGTGCACCGCAACCAGATCGGGGCCAAGCCGATCTACCAGCGCCAGGATTTTTTGAATCTCGTAGCCGATGAGGTGGCGCCCCAGCTCGAAGGCCGGACGGTAGAGATACTCGCGGTTCGAGAGCGTGTGCGATCCCGCGCTGCGATTGATCAACGCGGGAACAAAAACGTTCAGCCCACTCGCGGCATACTCACGGGCAGTCTGATATTCGATCGGCAGCTTCCCGTGATACCCGGCAATTTCCTCCGGAGTCTGGTCGGCATCCGGGATCACAATCATCGACTTGGTCGCTCCCGGCGAACTCAGCCAGAGCCCCTCGCCATGCACATCACCGAAGGCCTCCCAACGGATCTCGTGGACCACGAAATTTTCGCCCTCCGCAACCTTGCCCAATACTTCGAGGTGAGGCTTGGGTGCAAGGCGCTTGTCCACCACCCCGAGGATCCGCGCCAGCTCGGCACGATCAGGGTTCTCTGATTTCTCGGCCGCCATCGTCTGTTCGATCTTTTTCAGCAGGAAGGCATCCGCCGAATCGATGAGTCGCGAGGCAATGTCGCCCTCCCAATCGAGCGCCCGCGTCCCCGCCAGCGGCTCGGCGAATCCAGAATGCGCGAGAAAAAGCAGGGTGCTCAGCAGATAGAAAATTTTTTTCATCACACCAACCCTAGCGCCTGGGTTCCACCGATGGAATGATGAATCTTCCGAGCAGTCGATTTGATGAGATACTCCCGGCTACGCAACACCCGCCAAATTACATCGGCGCGATGCGGCGGCTTCCGACGTCGGTAGTCTTCATGACGTGATCGTTGAAGCTCTCGAGGATGAGCTGGTTCTTGATCCCGGTGGCGGCGGGATCATCCCACAGATTCTCAAACTCGTGGGGATCCTTTTCGAGGTCGAACAGCTCACCGAGATTGTTGCGATGATAGACGACGAGCTTGTAGCGCCGGGTCCGATACATCGTCGCAAACGAGGCGTTGCCCTTGCAGAACGCTTTATCGAGGGCATCGAAATACTCGGAGCGGACGCTCTCGCGATGGTGATCGGGTGTCGCGTCTCCTGAGAGAATCGGGCGCAAGGTGTCGCCTTGGAAATAGTCAGGGCGCTCGATCCCGGCGAAGTCGAGAATCGTCGCGCTCATGTCGAGCAACTCCACGAGGGCCTCGCTGCGCACGCCGCTTTCGATGGTCCCAGGGCAGTTGAAGATCAAGGGCACCCGGACGAGGCCGTCGTAAAAGCGGCAGCCTTTGAGGAGCAGCCCGTGATCGCCCAAGGATTCACCGTGGTCGCTCGTGAAGATGATGACGGTGTTCTCGCGCTGGCCGGTTTCGTCGAGGCGTTCGATGATCCGCGCCAGCTGATCATCGATGAGGGAAATCATCGCGTAATAGAGCGCCTGGATTTTCTTGGCCCCGCGCTCCTCCGGAGTCTGCGCTTCGGTTTGGAAATCGACCGGGCCAAGTTTCGCCTGCGCGGCGAGATCGGAATTTCGGAAGTGCGGTCCGGGCATGGCATCGGGATCGAACTTGTCGGCGTATTCTTTCGGCGGAATGAAGGGCGGGTGGGGGTCGTAGGGATTGATGTTGAGCATCCACGGCTTGTCGATCGACTCCGCTTCCGTGAGGAACTCCAAGGCGCGCTCGGTTGCCCACGTGGTCTGATGAAAGTCCGCACTCACGCGTTCTTCGCTCTCGCGCATCGCGTCGAGATCGCCGCCGTTGGCCTTCACCCAGTCTGCGTAATCGTGGCCCTCTTCCCAATCGTCGCGCGGGGCGTGACTGAATTTCCAAAACGAGAAACCGTCGTCGAGCCGCGGTTCCGTGCGTTCGCCGGAACTTTGCAGGTGAAATTTGCCGACGAGCCCACAGTAATACCCCGCCTCCGCGACAAGCTTACTGACGAGCGGAGGATGGCCTTCGAAGGTCTCGTTGCCGTTGCGCGTGTTGTGCGCGCGCGTCGGGTAAAGCCCGGTCATGAAACTCGAGCGACTTGGAGTGCAGATCGGGCTCTGGCAGTAGGTGTGCGTGAAGGCCGTGCCGCCTTCGACGAGGGCGTCGATCGTCGGCGTGTGCACGTGCGGATTACCGAGCGCGCCGATCGTGTCGAAACGTTGCTGATCGGTGCAGTACCAGAGAATATTAGGGGGGCGTTTTTGAATCATTCGGAATTGGGAGAGATCGTTCGCCGCTGGCGCAGTGACCAGAGTAGAAGTAAACCGGCGAGAACGAGAAAGCAAAGCGACATTGGACGCGTAAACAACGGCAACCATCCACCACCTGAGCTCATCAAGGCTGAGACCATCGACTCCTCACCCAATGGCGTGAGCACGAAACCGATTACGAACGGTGCCAGAGGAATACGCCAACGTTCGAGCAGGCAGCCGGCAAGGCCGAAGCCGATCATGACCCAGACATCGAAGAAGCGATTTGCCAGGGAATACGATCCCAGCACACAGAAGGCTGCAACGATGGGAATCAGGGTGTGGTGATTGATCCGGGCGAGCTTCGAAATCCAGCGAGCGCTCATCAGCATCAAAATCACCATCGCAATATTCGCCCATAGGTAGGAAGAAATAATAGTGCCGACGATCTTCGGCTCATTGGCGAAAAGCATCGGCCCCGGTTGCAATCCATGAATGACAAAGGCGCCAAGCAAGATCGCATCGATGACACTGCCCGGGATGCCGAGCGCGATCAACGGAACTAGCGCTCCGCCCACCGTGGCATTGTTTGCTGATTCGGAAGCGACGACACCTTCCTCGGAACCGGTTCCAAATTTCTCCGGTGTCTTGGAAGTTGCGCGTGCGGTCGAATAGGCGATCAGTGAACCGATGTTGGCACCGATCCCCGGGAGAATTCCTACGCCGGTCCCGATGGCCGATGAGCGCAAAAGGTTGAGCCAATGAGTCCGCCATTCGCGTAATTTAGGCACGATCCTTCCCTCCACCTTACCTTGTTCCGAAGCACTCTTCGTCGGCGCGGCAAAGACACGACTCAAGGCAAAGAGGCCAATGAGAACCGGCAGCAATTTTAAGCCATCGTCCATCGCTCCGAAGCCGAAGGTGAGTCTCAATTCCCCGCTCCCCGGAGCGGTCCCGGGCAGGGCGCAGAGAATTCCCAAGGCGCACGAGAGCGCACCACGTGACAAAGATTTACCACTCACTCCAACCACTAAGACCAGTGACATCAGCACGAGGGCAAAAAATTCCCACGGCCCAAGGGCGGTCGAAAATTCGGCGATCGGTTTCGCCACCAGAGCAAGGGCAATCCACGAAAGGATCCCGCCGATGAATGAGGCACCAATGCCGAGACCGAGGGCCCGTCCCGCTTGCCCGGATTGCGCCATCGGGTAACCGTCGAGAGTGGTGATGATCGAGGCTGGCGTTCCGGGCATGCGCAGCAGGGTTGCCGTGATCAAGCCACCACTGACTGAGCCGACATACATCGCCACGAGAAAGGCGAGAGCACTCTGCGGGGCCATGCTGAATGTCAGTGGCAAGGAAAGCGAGATCAGCATCGCTCCCGTCAGCCCAGGGATAGCACCCACCGCGATGCCGAGCGCGGTGCCGAGCAAAACGAGGAGCACGAGACTTGGATCGGAGAGGACTTCAAAGATCATCGGAGTGCTAGGGGAGATCGATCACAAGGACCTTGGTGAAGATGAAAAAGCAAGTGCAGGCTAGGGCGATGCCAAGGACCGTCACGGTAGCGATTGACCGTTTGGAGCGTGCCCCGTAGACAAGCGCAAGGACAGGAATGAAGGCCATCGTGGCGAAGAGATAGGAAACTCCGACGACTTGCATCGAGAGGACATAGAGAGCGAGAACCGAGCCGCTGAGGGCGCCGTGTTGCCAAACTGCCGGCGTTTTAATCTTCACGTCCCTTCCTTTAAACCAACGGAAAGCAATCGCCCCGCCCAACACCACAACGATCGCTAGGATCGGCACTACCGGATCGGGCAGGCCGGTGTAGTTCACCAGTGCCACGTCTTGAAATTCGCCCTCCCGATCAGTCAGGTGTGCCTCCAACGAGGCACCCCGCAAAAAGAGCGGCTTGGTCTTGGTTTCGGCGAGCTTGCCGCGCATGTAATTCGTTTCCATCGCCGCCTCCAAGACATCGGCAATTCGCTCCACCGCGACGTCCGGAGTCGACTTCGGGGCCCACCAGTAATGCACGTGCGGCATCACCACCTCGTAGCCGAGTTCGCGCGCCGTCGGAACATCGGGTAAGTCCGGATGACGTTCCTCGGCCAGATAGGCAACCGCGCGCAATCCGCCTTCTTCAAAGCCGATATATTCGGAGAGCGAAAACGGCGTGACGTCGATGTGCCTGCCGACAAGATCGTTGCGGCGTTTCGCACCGCCACCACTGGCGACCATGCGGAACTGCACCTCGCCACCGGCTTTCTCCAACCTGCGACCGGCAAAATGCGTCGGAGTTCCCTGCGCCATTCCAAACAGAATGGAATCGGGTTTCCCGGCAGCGGATTCGAGCAGATTGCGCAAATTCTTGAAGGGCGATTCTTCACGCACGCAGATGACGAGGTTCGACATCGCAGTGGCCGCGATCGGCCGGAAAGCCTCGGGTCCGTAGGACACACGGCCCGCGTATTTTGACGTGAAAATTCCTTCGTGAAGATTGAGAATGGTGTAGCCATCGGGAGCGGCATCGCGGACGCGCCGGCTCCCGATCGTGCCTCCGGCACCCGGGACATTGAGGATGACAAGCGGCTCCGGCAACAATTCGTGATCGCGAATCGCCTTCTGCATGATGCGCGCGAAGGTATCGCTATCGCCTCCCGGGCCGAAGGGCACGACCACTTTGATCGGCTTGCGCGGAAAATCTCTCCCGCTCGAATCCGGACGATTACCTCCCTCGTCACACGAAGTCAGAAACAACGCGTGAACGAAAAAATAAAATACAAATTTGAGGATCTGCATCTATTTCGAGATCCGTGGTGAAGACATGAAGTTCCAGACCATAGGCACCTCATTCTCAATTCCGAACCAAAAACACCAGAGGGTCTTCTCTGCCCCAGATTAGTATCATAACGACTTATTTTACATTCTTGGCTGCAAAGAGATGAAATTTTTGCTCATCTAATCGGTATTACAGACTGGTATTCGTCAGGAAAGCGTTCCTGATCACCCAAGAATCGAATTGAATGAACCTTCAAAAGACTTTTCTATGATCAATCGCAGAAACATTCTCCATGGATTGGCAGCCGGTGTTGGCTCGGCCTTCCTTCCGAATTTCGCCTCGGCAGCCCCCTCAATCAAGAGCGGTGGAGGACCGAAACGCGTCATCTTTTTCATGCAGAATCAGGGTTTCGATCCTCGGACCTGTATCCCGGCGGGAATGAAGAACAGCGGTTCGCTGGCCGGTATCAAACTACCCGAGCCTATCTCGGCACTGGAGCCTTTCAAGGAGCGCCTACAGATTATCAACGGCCTGCACGGCAAGCACACCAGCCCTTCACATAGTGCCTTCTTCGGGGCACTCGGTGGCTACCGCGGCAGCGACGGCGTGCGGCCCAGCGCATCGACGATCGATTACGAGTTGAGCAAGGTGCTTCCCGAGACACTCCTTCCCCATCTTTGTATTGGGATGGATTCGATGGAGAACATGAAGGGCAAACCCACCGTCGCGAACCTTTCGGCCAGCGGCGCGGGACAGCCCATTTTCATGCACTCAAACCCGAACCACCTCTATGAGATGCTCTATGGAGGGATCTCGCAGGGGGATATTCGCAGCCAGCATGAAGCGAGGTCCGGCATGTTCGACCGGATTGAGGAAATGGCAGCGACCAGAGGTAAGTCACTCCCTACTGCGGATAAACAGCGATTTAGCCAATACGTCCAAGGATTCAATGACATCAACGGACTTCGTGGACGCCTTGGTAAAGTTTCGGATCACCTCCGCAAATTTGCGCCCAAGGTAGACGATCGTTACACCAACCCCGAATTCGAAACGGACTGGCACGACGTCAATCTTGATCTCGGGATCTCAGCCCTCAAATCGGGCATCACCAACGTCCTCACGATCGGCTCGGGGCGTGGCGAAATTTTTGGAGCTTGGAAAGGCCTCGGCGTCGAGAAGCAAGGCCACAACCTCGGCCACATCGATCAGCCCGACAACCCGATCTGGATCAAGATCCGCCAATACAACAGCCGCATGTTGGTGAAGCTCATGGAGGAGTTGGAAAGTGTCCCCGAGGGCAGCGGGACCATGATGGACAACACCCTCATCGTCTACACCAGCAACAACGCCGATAAGCAGCACACCAACGGAGCCAACTGGCCGGTGATGCTTCTGGGCAACTGCGACGGTATTTTCAAGAGCGGCTGTTTGACCCAACTGGACGGTAAGCGTCCAATCAACGCCCTTTACTCGACCATTCTTGAGACCGTAGGCGTCAATTCCGGGCGGTTCAACATGAGCGAGCAGATGGCCGCCAAGTTCGACTCCGGCACCGGCCCCCTCAAAGAGATTCTGGCATGAACAGACTGACTCTCGCCCTCACTGTGGCTGCTTATACAGGTCTCGGTGCGGCATCCTTGTCCGCTGACACCTACACCCCGGGCGAGCCCGTCCGCGGGAAGTTCGAGAACCTCGCCCAAAACTTTCTAGACTATCATTGCATCGACTGCCACGACGGCGAAACGAAAAAGGGCGATCTCAATTTGCTCGACCTCGGTGCGGTGGACGAGACCAACGCCGCGGTCTGGAAGGCAGTCTGGGCACAGGTCTCGCTTCAGGAGATGCCGCCCAAGAAAAAGGAACGACCGGAGGTCATCGAGCGGCTTCGATTCGCGGACTGGATCGTCAGCGAACTTCAGCGCGTCATGAAGGACAAGGGCGGATTCCAGGCCCACCTTGATCCGAAAAAAGGCAACTTCCTCGACCATAACCTGCTCTTCGGACCGCTGCCCGATGGCATCAAGCTCGCGCCCACTTCTTCGCCTGCGCGCATCTGGCGGGTGACACCCCAGGAGCACATCACGCGGCTCAACGAACTGATCAACACCGAGCCGCAATTCGACCCGAAGAAGCCGGGGCTCCGCACCCGCGGCGATGTCGTCCCCACCAACCACGGCGGCGAGCTCAAGCTCTACTTCGGGACCGACCGGATCATCAAATGGCAGGGAGGAACGGTCGCTTACGCCACCTCGGTTAAAAGCATCCCCGTGGTCCTTTCCTCAACCCGCAAACACGGTTTTGAAAATTACCCCGATTTCTACACCGTCAACAGCGCCGAGGCGACCCAGATCCTCAGCAAGGCGGAGGACATCCTGCGCTACATGGCCTACGGTCCCTTGAGCATCGCCAAGCCAGAGCAGATCACCGACGATCCCAAGACCTACTCCCCTGAGGGTGATCTTCGTGGCCTGCCCACCGCCATCACCTACAGCACCAAGATCGTCCGCCCGATGACTCCGATCCACGAGCTGATGAAGAATCCCGGGGTCACTGACGAAAGCCTGCGTGCCGCAGTGGACTACCTGTTCGAGGAGCTGACTTTCCGCCCGCCTACTCAGACGGAATCCAATGACTACTTGGAAATTGTTAGAAACTCCATCGACAAGGTCGGCAAGGAGAACGGTGTTTTCCTGGGGCTCTCGTCCATTTTTCTGGACCGCGATGCGCTCTTCCGCCCCGAACTTGTCGGAGCCAGCAAACGTGATGAACACGGCCGCGCTATGCTTCAGGATTGGGAGCTGGGCCTCGCCGTGAACCATGCGCTGCGCTACCTCAAACCCGACGAAGAACTTCGACAGGCGATCGCTGACGGACGCATGCGCACCCGGGAAGACGTGGAGCGCGAAGTCACCCGCATGCTTGCCGATGACCGTATCCGCAAGCCGAGGATCCTGCGCTTTTTCAAAGACTACTTCGACCACGACCTCGGCGGTTATATTTGCAAAGACGACAAGGCGCTGGCGACGACGGGCGTTTCTAGCCGGGGCAATGCGCACTACCGCGCGATGTTCGACGCGGCGGCGAGCACGGACCGCCTCATCGAGCTCATTCTTGAGAAGGACAAGGAGGTTCTTAAAGATTTGCTGACCACCCAGCAGGTCGTCGCCACCAGAGCCGACAACAGTTACTTCGGCAGAAAACGCACCCCGGAAGAGAGAAGCGCAACCCAGGCCGCGAAGAAGAAAGCCGACGCAGCGCTGGCGAAGAAGGTCGCTGCCGATCTGAAGCCCATCGTAGCAGAGCTTTCCGGGATTGAGACCCAGTTGAAGAATTTGAAGGATGATCCTGAAAGCAGGAAGACCCTGACAAATCAAAAAAGGAAGTTGGTCGCGGTAAAGAAGAAAATCGAAGGGAATAAGAAGAGAAACCGAAACAACGCCAACATCGCGGTGGCTGAGGCGAAACTGACCGGCCCGAAGATCTACTCCCGTGTCAGCCACCGCTCGTTCGGGAACGGCTCCATGAAACCCGAACGGACCCTCGTTACGGCCCCCGAAGGCCAGCGCCTCGGCATCTTGACGCATCCGAGCTGGCTGGTCTCCCACTCCGATGCGATGGACAATCACGCGATCCACCGCGGCATCTGGATTCGCGAGCGACTTCTGGGTGGCGGCATTCCCGATGTTCCCATCACGGTTGATGCCATGCTGCCCGACGAGCCTGAAACGCCACTTCGGAAGCGCATGCGCGTCACCCGGGAGGATTACTGCTGGACCTGCCACAAAAAGATGGACCCACTGGGGCTCCCCTTCGAGATGTACAACCACGCCGGCCTGTTCCGCACGACCGAGCTGAATGAGCCCGTAGACACCTCCGGCGAGATTATCGATTCCGGCGATCCCCAGCTCGACGGCCCCGTGGAGAACGCCATCGAGATGATCCAAAAACTCGCGAAAAGCGAACGCGTCGAGCAGGTCTTCGTCCGACACGCTTTCCGCTTCTGGATGGGTCGCAACGAAACCCTCAACGACGCCCTGGTCCTGCAATCCGCCCACAAGGCCTACCGAGATGGAGGCGGCAGCATGAATGCCCTGATTGCTTCGTTAGTGACTTCCGATGCCTTTCTGTATCGCAAGGTTGAGTAAAAAGAGGCAGACTGAGTCACTGGGCACTCGAACGGTTTTATTGCGCGCAGATGGAAAATAACAATTGTCTTGTGGTGCTCTTTTTCTCCCACCATCAGTTCGTCTCAGAACTCAGCGAGAGCGAACAAAACAGCACCTTCGACACGACCTCACTGAAAACTGACTTATTATGAAACACGCAATCATCACCGGAGGAGGTTCCGGCATCGGCAGGGCGATCGCGCTGCGCATCGCTGAGGATGGCAACCACATCGTCATTCTCGATCTTCAGCAAGAGGCCGGCGACGAAACAGCCGAGCTGATTCGAGAAGCTGGCGGAAGCGCGGAGTGCCTCCGCTGCGATGTCTCGGAGACGGATTCGGTTCGTGAGGTCTTCGAGAAACTCCCACGGGCCGATATTTTGGTCAACAGTGCCGGGATCGCTTCGATCGGGAATGTCGGAGACACGACACCGGAAGAGATGGATCGGATCTACGGGGTGAACGTGAAAGGACTCTATCACTGCATCCATTTCGCGGTGCCGAAGATGATCGCCGAGGGTGGCGGCGCCATTCTGAACATCGCCTCGATCGCGGCGAAAGTCGGGATTGAAAATCGCTTCGCTTACTCGATGTCGAAGGGAGCGGCGGTGGCGATGACGCTCTCGGTCGCACGCGACTACATCGATCAGGGGATTCGCTCCAACTGTGTCTGTCCGGCTCGCATTCACACGCCCTTTGTCGATGGTTACCTTGCGAAGAATTATCCGGAAGACGAGCGTGAGGGGATGTTCGAGAAGCTCTCGGAATACCAGCCGATCGGTCGTATGGGGAAGCCCTCGGAGGTCGCTGAGCTGGCCGCCTTCTTGTGTTCGGACAAGGCGGCCTTTATCACCGGATCAGCCTATGATATCGATGGCGGCGTCACCTTGTTGAGATAGGATCCTGGCTTTATGAAACTCACACGATACCACGAAAACGATTCGATCATCCCTGGCGTCTTCGCTTCAGAGACTGAGATTTTTAATTGCACCCGCTTCGGCGAGGACTGGGGCGAAGCATTTTTTGAGAACGAGGGCCTTGCGAGGCTTGCGGCCTTTATCGAAGGGGAGGGGAATTCTCTCCCGAAGGTTCGAGCTGCGGATGTGAGGCTCGCGCCCGCGATTGCGCGGCCGTCGAAGATCATCTGCATCGGGCTGAATTACGCCTCCCACGCGGCGGAGGCTGGGATGGAGCGACCGAGTGAACCGGTCGTTTTCTTCAAGGCGACGACGGCCTGGACTGGCCCGAACGATCCGATCGTGATTCCGCGGAACTCGGAAAAAACCGACTGGGAGGTCGAGCTCGCGGTGGTGATCGGGAAGAGAGCAAAGTACGTCAGTGAGGGTGACGCGCTTGATTACATCGCAGGCTACGCGGTGCATAACGACTACTCTGAGCGTGAGTGGCAGTTGGAGAAGGGGGGCCAGTGGGTGAAAGGGAAATCCGCTGACAGCTACGCGCCCTTTGGTCCCTACCTCGCAACCAAGGACGAGGTGGGCGATCCGAATAATCTCAATCTGTGGCTCACGCTGAATGGCAAGAAGCTCCAGGACGGTTGCACGACAGATTTCATTTTTAATATCCAGCATGTCATCAGCTACCTTAGCGAATTTATGACCCTGCTCCCGGGCGACGTCATTTCCACCGGGACTCCAGCGGGGGTTGGTCTGGGATTTGATCCACCGAGGTATTTGAAGGCCGGAGACGTGGTCGAGCTGGGGATCGACGGACTGGGATCGCAGAAGCAAACGGCGGTCAAGGAGAGCTAGAATGATGAAAATCACTTCCGCCGAAGTCATCGATCTGCGCGTGCCGACGTCGGATGATATGCTGGGGTCGGATCCCTTTCACAAGGCTCCCGATTATTCTTCCGCGGTCTTGCACCTCGAGACCGATGGCGGGCTCCGTGGGGTCGCGGTGGTGTTCACGGTTGGCGCTGGGACGGACTGGATCTGCCACGGTATCCGCGATCTCGCGCAGCTGGTGGTGGGAACTTCGCTTGAGGATTTTTCGGCCGCGCCCCTGAAACTCTACCGGCGCTTGATCGACCACCACCAGCTGCGCTGGCTGCACGATGGGGTTTTCCGGATGGCTTGCGGAGCGATCATCAATGCGATGTGGGATCTGTGGGCGAAGTCTGAGAACAAGCCCTTGTGGAAGCTCCTGGTGGATCTTGAGCCGGAGTTTGTCGTCGCTTGCATTGACTGGCGTCACCTGCAGGATGCGCTGAGCCCGGATGAGGCCCTCGCGATTTTGAAGACCGCGAAGGCGCACAAGGTGACGCGCGAGCAAGAGATGAGCGTGCTCGGTCCGAAGGCCTACTGCACCGCAGGTTGGCTGGGCTTGAGCGATGAGGCGATTCTTGAAACCGTGCGGAAGCTGCAGAAAACAGGCTTCGATGCCTTCAAGTTGAAGGTCGGGCAAGATCTCGAGAGGGATGTGGCGCGTCTTCAATTTCTGCGCGATGCCCTTGGTCCCGATCAATCCCTGATGGTCGATGCGAACCAATATTGGGGCGTTGACGAGGCCAAGGAACACATCGGGCACTACCTGCCCTTTGGATTGAAGTGGGTCGAGGAACCGATTGCCCGGGATGACGTCCTTGGTTATGTCGAACTCTCTGAGACTTTCAAGGGTGCCTCCTTTAAATTTGCCTGTGGCGAGCAAGCCGCCTCACCCGTCATTTTCAAGCAACTGCTCAAGAGCGGTGGGATCGGATACTGCCAGATCGATGCGGTGCGGGTGGCCGGGGTCAATGATGTCATGGCGATCATTCTCATGGCGGCAAAATTTGGCGTCCCGGTCTGTCCCCATGGCGGCGGAATTGCGCTGTGCAACATGATTCAACACTACGGAATGTGGGATCAAATTGCCGTGAGCGGGCACTCGGACACGCAGCTCGTGGAGTACATCGATTTCCTCCAAGATTCTGTCGAGCATCCGGTGCGGACGAAGAGTGGCCACTATGTCACGCCCGTAGCCCCGGGTTGGGGATTGGAATTCAACGCTGATTTTCTTGCCAATCACACCTTCCCGAGCGGGAAGATCTGGCGCGAGCGCCCGGAGAACCGTTGTGGTGTTCACTTCGAATGCGATCTTGGATAGAATACTGCTCTCCCATTCGGAACTCTGAGATCTTACTGAACCTCTAGTCTGGTTTTGGGCTTCTTTGCTCGTGGCTCTCCCGTTAGGCTTGCGATCCAATGCGACCTAGCAGTGATCCCTATAAACTCGACCCATCCAAAATAGAGGAGCCTCCGACCACCTTGCGCGGCAGCCTCAAACACATCGGACCCGGATTCGTGCTGTCGGCGTCCATCGTGGGCTCGGGCGAGCTGGTCGCGACCACGACCCTTGGTGCCGAGGCGGGATTCATCGCCCTGTGGGTGATCCTCATTAGCTGTTTGGTGAAAGTCGCGGTGCAGGTGGAATTTGGAAAACGCGCGATCGCGACCGGCAAACCGACCTTTGCATTGCTCGACAAATTGCCCGGTATGAGAATCGGCAAGGCGCACTGGAGCATCTGGGCGTGGCTTTTTTTGATGCTCTTCAAATTCCTCCAGGTCGGCGGCATCATTGGCATGGTCGCGGTGCTTTTGAACATGGCCCTCCCTGCGATATCGACCGATATTTGGCTGGTGGTGACCGTCGTAATCGTCGGGATCATCGTTTCGGGAGGTTACTACAAATTGATCGAAACCCTCTCCGTGGTGATGATCGGCTTGTTTACCGTTTTCACTCTTGTCTCGCTGGTGGCGCTGCAGCTCGGACCGGAGGCCGTCACGATCGGCGAGGTGTTTTCGGGTCTCACTTTCAGTCTGCCGAGTGACAATGCGATGCTCTTGCTGGTCATCGGTGCCTTCGGCATCACGGGTGTCGGCGGGGACGAGATCATGGCTTACAACTACTGGTTGATTGAAAAAGGCTACGCCGCGAAGACCGGCGAATCTGACGGCAGCGACGCGTGGGCGCGACGCGCGAAAGGTTGGACCAAGGTGATGATCGTCGATGCGGTGGCAGCGATGACCGTCTATACCGTCATGACTGCGGCTTTCTACATCCTTGGCGCAGGATTGCTGCACGGGCGTGGCGAGGTTCCCGGCGGCGGCGGTGGGCCATTCCTGGAATACCTGGCAACGATGTATACGACGACGCTGGGAGACTGGGCGGGACCGATGTTCTACGCCGGCGCATTTGTGGTGCTGTTCTCGACGACTTTTGCCGCGCTCGCGGCTTGGACCCGGCAGTTTGCTGATGCCTTTGGGCAGATCGGGATGTTCGATTTCTCGAATTTAAAAAAGCGCATGCGCTGGATTGCGGGCTTGGCCTGGGTCATTCCAGTTCTGTGGGCGATCGTCTATAAAGCGGTCGGCAATCCGGTCTTCATGGTCTTCGTCGGCGGCTTCGTCACTTCGATCATCCTCCTGATTGTGCTCTATGCCGCAATCTATTTTAAACGGCGTGACTCCGATCCGCGTTTGGATCTCGGCAAGGGGTTCGCGGTCTGGTTCTGGGCCAGCGCGATCCTAATCGTGCTGGTTGGGATCTGGACGGCGGCGAAACCGTTCCTCTAAAATGTGAGCCTGCCCCGAAAGAATCGTTTCGCTCGACGAGACGATTCGAGATGGAGGCCGCTCCAGGATTCGCTCGGCGTTTAGACGAATTGGGAATAATCGATTGGACTGTGTCGATCCAACTGATCGGTCACTGGAGGCATGTCGTACTTGAGGCCGGTAGCGCAGTTAAATAGAACCACGGACTCGTCGCGACGGACCCTTCCGCTCGTCAGTTCCTTTTTGTAGGCGGCGTAGGTTGCGGCGCCTTCGGGGCAGAGCAAAATCCCCTCGCGATCAGCAACTTCCTGGCGCGCGGCGATGATGGCATCATCGTCGACCGCGGTGGCAAAGCCTCCAGTCTCCCGCACGCCGCGCAGGATAAGAAAATCGCCAACCGCCGCCGGCACGCGGATTCCGGCGGCCACAGTGTGCGCATCTTCCCACAGCTCGGCGTGGTCGGCACCGTCCTCGAAGGCCTTGACGATCGGTGCGCAACCGCTGGCCTGCACCGCCACCATGCGAGGGCGTTTCGAACTAATCCAACCGATCGCCTCGAGTTCGTCGAAGGCCTTCACCATCCCGATGAGCCCGGTTCCACCGCCGGTGGGGTAGAAGATGACATCCGGGAGCTGCCAGCCGAACTGCTCGGCGAGTTCCAAGCCCATCGTCTTTTTTCCCTCAATGCGATAGGGTTCTTTAAGCGTCGAGACATCGAACCAGCCTGTGTCTTCAACTCCCTCGCGCACGATTTTTCCGCAGTCCGTGATGAGCCCGTTGACGCGCCACACCTTGGCACCCTGCATCGCGATCTCGCGGATGTTCGTCTCCGGCGTGTCCTCGGGGCAAAACACGAAGGCCTCCATGCCGGCGCTGCGCGCGTAAGCGGCCATCGCAGCGCCTGCGTTGCCGTTTGTTGGAATGGCGAGCTGATTCAAGCCGAGTTCCTTGGCCATCGAGACCGCCAGGCACAAACCGCGCGCCTTGAATGAACCGGTCGGTAAGCGTCCTTCGTCTTTAATGAAAACTTCGTCGCCACCTCCTAATCGTGAGGCCCTTAATAGGGGCGTCATCTGCTCGCCGAGACTCACGATATTCTCTGGCTTCCGCACCGGGAGGAACTCGCGATAGCGCCAAAAATCTTCGGCTCGTTCGAGGAGATCGGCCGGTTTCAAGGCAGCGCTGAGTGCGGGCAAATCGTAGCGCACCAAAAGGGGAGCACCCACTTTGGAGAGGCCGTGGACCTCATTCGCGCGATAGTGCTCGCCAGTTTTGGAGCATTCGAGATGCGTGACAAAGTTCGGTTGATCATTTGTGGTATTGGACATGACAGAATATGATTAGGATCTTTTATTTGCTCTCGAGGCTTGCGCCACGCCGGGTCACCTCCAGCTTCTAGGCGGCGAAAAGAAATCACCAGCACCGTCGAGCTTGTGGTATTTTCTCGGGGGGGAGCTTCCCAAACCGGGGACGTTTGGGGAATCCTAAATGATGAAGAGGTTATCGGAAGTGCCTTGTAGTCGCATTTTTGTCATGGCTTTTGTTGAATCATTGTTGTGGCTTAAGTTTTTACTTTTGTTGGTGTCACTCTTTAAAGTGTCATCTTCACATCACACATCCGTCCCGAATCCCGTTTCCTATCATGAATGCTCCGCTCTTCTGCGGATGGGCCCTCATCGGCTTCATCCGTTCCTGCTCCCTCGTCTTCGCTGCCGTCGCCATTCTCGGCTTCTCGGCAGTAAACTCTCTCGCGGCTCCGGTCATCGTCGAGTTCATGGCTTCCAATGACAAATCCCTTTACGATGAGGATGGAGAATCATCCGACTGGATGGAGATCTTTAATCCGGCTCCGGCTCCAGTTGATATCAGCGGATGGTTTCTCACCAATGATCCCGGTGAACTCGACAGGTGGCAACTGCCCATCGGCACCATTCTTCCCTCGGGGGGATCACTCATCGTCTTCGCCTCCGACAAGGATCGGGATGCGGGCGAGTTCCATACCAACTTCAAACTCAGCAAGAATGCCGGTGGCTATCTCGCACTCGTGGAAGCCGATGGCCGGACCATCGTGCAAGACTACCCAAACTATCCAGAGCAGTTCGACGACTTTTCCTACGGGCTGGCCCAGACCGGGAGCGGCTCCGACGTCACCATCGTCCCTGAGAATTCCATCTGCACTCTCCTGGTCCCGACCTCCGATATCGGAAACTCCTGGCGGGACAAGCAGTTCGATGATTCCTCTTGGTCCACTGCCAATACCGGTATCGGGTACGATTACGGTAATCTCATTGGGAGCAACGCCGATGTGCAGTCCCAGATGGATGACACCAACGGCAGCGTCTACATCCGCATTCCCTTCACCATCAATGACCCTGCTGTCCTGACCTCGCTCACCCTTCGCATGAAGTACGACGATGGCTTTGCCGCCTATCTCAACGGCGAGCTGGTGGCCTCCGCCCAAGCTCCGGCCAGCCCGCAGTGGAACTCGCTGGCCACTGCCGATCATTCGGACGGCAGCGCAGTCGTCTTTGTCGACTTCAACATCTCGGCAAATCTCAATCTGGTGGACGCCGGAAGCAACGTCCTCGCCATTCATGGACTCAACAGAAGGCTGGACAGCTCCGATCTTCTGATTCTCCCCCAACTCGATACCACGACCGCGGCCACGAATCCCGGTCTCGGAGCAGTCGATTATTTTCAGAACCCCACTCCGGGCACCTCGAACGGCAGTAACCAAGGCCTTCCTGCGGAGGCCGTGGCCTTCTCGATTCCCGGTCGCGGATTCACGGGTTCTTTGTCTCTCGGCCTCTCCGTCTCTTCCCCCACTGCCCAGATCCGCTACACCTCCAATGGTGACTCGCCGACCTCATCATCGACCCTCTACACGGGCTCGCCCATCAACATCACTTCATCCCGGATCATTCGCGCCCGCGCCTACGATTCGGGCTTGGCGCCGGGTCCGGTCACCGAGGAGGGTTATATCGAGCTCGCTGCCAGTGCCGCATCGTTCACCTCCGATATTCCGGTCGTAGTGATGGAGAAGTTCGGCGGTGGACCCAGCGCAAGTAATGGAAAGGCCTACGTCTTTTTCGCCTTTTTCGAGCCTGATCCCAACACCGGGATCACCACTCTGAACAAGCCATATGCCCTGGGCACCCGGGGCGGTTACAAAACCCGGGGATCCTCTTCCGCTGGATTTGAGAAGAAAGCCTACAGCATCGAGGCCTGGAACGAAGACAACCGGAACAAGGATATCGCTCCCTTAGGAATGCCGGAGGAGTCCGACTGGATCCTCAACGCCCGCTCCCAGTATGACCCTTCACTGATGCGGAACGCCCTGATTTACAACCTGAGCAATCAATCGGGCCGCTATGCCGTCCGCACTCGTTTCGTGGAGCTCTTTCTTAACACCAACGGCGGCAACCTGAGCTACGGCACAAGCAGCTCCTTCGATTACGACGGAGTCTACACCTTCATGGAAAAGATCACGCGCGACAAGGATCGCATTGATGTGGAACGGCTGCCCGAAAGCGTCACCAGCGAGCCGGGGATTACGGGTGGATACATCATGAAAATCGACCGTCTCGATCCCGGTGACAGTGGATTGAGCGCGGGCGGAAGATCCCTCGGCTGGGTCTATCCGAAAGAGGAAGACGTCACCCCGGAGCAGGCCAACTGGCTCCGCGATTACCTCAATGCGATGAACAGTTCGCTCAGCGGAAACAACTACGAGGACTACATCGATCCTCTGGCCTGGGCGGACCACCACCTGCACAATGTCCTCGCTCTCAATGCCGATGCCCTGAGGCTGAGCACCTATTTCCACAAGACTCGCCAGGGAAAAATGGAGTTTGGCCCCATCTGGGACTTCGACCGCTCCATGGATTCTACCGATGGCCGTGACAACAGCCCGACGTCCTGGTCCGGGGGCACCGCCTACTTCACCTTTCCCTGGTGGAACGAACTCTTCAACAACGAGGATTTCTGGCAGCTCTACATTGACCGCTACTTCGAGCTCCGAAAGGGACCCTGGACCACCGCCAACGTGCAGCAAATCATCGACGATTACGCAGCCGAACTTAACCAGGCTCAGGTCCGCAACTTCCAACGATTCTCCAATCAACCCCGCTTTGGGGGATACTCCGGGGAGGTCAACCACCTCCGGAACTGGCTCACGACGCGCCTCAACTGGATGGACGGGCAGTTCGTCCCCGAGCCCGCCACCAACCTCAGTAACGGCACCTTCCCGGCTGGAACGAACCTCACGCTTTCCGGCGACCTCAGCAATGGCCGCACCATCTGGTATACCCTTAACGGGACGGACCCCCGCTTCACTAGTAACACCACCATTCTCAGTACCGAGACCCTCGTCGAGGTCACGGCGCCGGCCAAGGCCATCGTTCCTACCAGTAATATCGGAACCACCTGGCGTGGCGACAATGAGCCCTACAACGACGCCACCTGGATCAGCGGCACCAACGGCGTTGGGTTTGACTCCGCTACCACCTATAATCCCTACATCAACATCAACTTCGAGGCCCCCAATCCCGTCATGTCCGGGGTCAACACCAGCGCCTACGTCCGCATCCCCTTCAATGTCGATGCCGGTGATCTCGCTTCCTTCAATTATATGACCCTCGAGATGCGCTATGACGACGGCTTCATCGCCTACCTCAATGGCACACAGATTGCCTCCGGAAACGCGCCCGGCTCCCCTGCGTGGAATTCGACCGCAACCCAGAATCACGATGATGGCGTGGCGGTCACCTTTGTGGAGTTCGGGGCCGATGCCTTCCTTAGCGCCTTGCAGCCCGGCCAGAACATCCTCGCCATCCACGGCCTCAATGGCAGCAGCACGAGCAGTGACTTCCTCGTTCAGGCCCGGCTCGTGGCAGGCGAGAAGCAGGTCGACCCGGGCGCTTCCGGCGGTATCCAGTACACCGGACCCATTGCGCTGAACGAAACTGCCCGCCTGTTCGCCCGAATCTCCGATCCGCGTGGAGGCAACAACCCGGGAGCAGGTGTCCCCGTCGGCACGGGCTGGGGCGCTCCCTTGAAAGCGGAATACCTGGTGAACGAAGTCCCGGCGAGCTCCGTCAATCTCACCATCCGCGAGATTATGTTCGATCCCTATGACCTCGGTGACGCCCTGACCGATGACAGTGCCTATGAGTTTGTCGAACTCGAGAATCTCAGCAATACCAAGTTGTCTCTCAGCGATGTCGCCTTCACCAATGGAATCGATTTTAACTTTTCCTCGGGCTCCATTCTCTCCCTGGCACCCGGTCAGAAAATTCTCGTCGTCAACGACCTCACTGCCTTCCGGCAGGTCTATGGCAACGGGCGAGATAGCCTCATCGCCGGGGAGTTTGAAGGCTCCCTTAACAACGACGGGGAACTCCTCGAGCTCCGGGACGCCGCCGGCGCCATCATCCAATCCTTCACCTTCTCCTCGGCAGGAATCTGGCCGGGCCAGGCGGACAATGGCCGCTCACTCATTCTCGTCAATTCCGACGATCCTGCGAACGGCGCCAACTGGACCGCCAGCCGGAGTCTTCTCGGATCTCCCGGAACCAACGAACCCACTTTGGCCCAGATTCCCGACATCTTGGTCCATGAAGCCCTGACCAATGCTCTCTTCCCCGCCACCGATTCCATCGAGATTTTCAATCCCAATCCCGCTCCCGTCGACATCGGAGGGTGGTGGTTGACCGATGATTTGGGGCAGTCCGGGAAATTCCGCATTCCCGCCAATACCATTATCCCCGGGGGTGGATTCCTCGTCCTCGACGAGTCCGACTTCAATCCCACCCCTGGTGTCGACCCCAGCTTCGCCCTCAGTTCAGGAGGCGAGGAAATCTACCTCGTTTCCGCGACACCCGCGGGTGATCGGACCGATTACGTCCATGGATTCACCTTCGGGGATGGAGCTGCGGGATTCAGCTTCGGCCGCCATGTTAACTCGGTTGGCGAGGTCTCCTATCCGCCGCTCCAGTCGAACTCCTTCGGCTTCGCCAATGATCCTCCCCGGGTCGGTCCTCTGGTCATCACCGAGATCATGTATCACCCGCTCGATGGCAGCGTCGAATTCGTCGAAATTCAGAATATCTCCGGCTCCCCGGTTCCATTGGTGGGTGTTCAGATCGAGGGCGTTGGGTATGTTTTCGGCGCTGGTGCGCCTGAACTCGATCCCGGAGAAGTTGTTCTCGTGGTCGAGAATGACCCCACCACTTTCCGTGCCACCTTTAATCCGCCGGCTGCGGTTGGCGTCTTTGGACCCTATGCCGGGCGTCTCTCCAACGGGGGAGAAAAGGTCGACCTCAACCTGCCGGAAGCAAACCCGCTCCCCGCTGAACCCGACCTCAAGCCCGCGGTCGATAGCGCGGACTACAACGATGCCAGCCCATGGCCGATTTCGCCCGACGGAACCGGAACCACCCTGGAGCGTCTCCTCCCGGCAAGCTACGGAAGCGATCCTGCAAGTTGGCAGGCTTCCGTCAGTTCAGGTGGCACTCCGGGCGTCGTTGATTCTTCGCCTCCGACCGACTGGCGCGACGCTTACTTTACTTCCGCCGAACTCCTCGATCCGACCCTCTCAGGGCCGCTTGCCGATGCCGATCTCGATGGCGTCAATAACCTGCTCGAGTACATCTTCGGGACCGATTTGCGCGACGGCACCTCCTTTGAGCTTCCCACCATCTCCCTGGTCGAAAGCGACGGGGCAACCTACCTCGAATTGTCCTACCGCTTGAGACAGGGCGTCACTGGGTTCGCCATCAGCATCGAAACGGCAACCGATCTTTCGGACTGGGCGGGTGCAGAGTTTACCATTCAAAGCAATCTCGACAACGGCGACGGCACCTCCAACATCACGACTCGCGAGAATACGCCCGTCATCGCTGCGGGCAGCCGTCAGTTCAGACTGCGTGTGGATGAAATCGCTCCTTAATCTCCACAACGGGATACTACCTCCAAACGATTGTTCAGTCGCTCGTACGAAGAATCTGGTCTGACCGGGGATCGGGAAACCCAATTCAACAGTGGTCGTTAGTTCCCGCCGGGAAGGTTGATGGCACTCCCCGGAAGTCATTGCGACCTGCGCTACGTGGGCGTCAATTTCTTGGTAGGAATACGGGCAAGGTCGCGTAGAAGGGTCCAATGAAATTCATGCTCCTTTTTCTTCCGCTTGCTCTGGCAGTTCTGGCACAGGCTAATCCTACCCGACCCTTGGCGGGTCCCGTGCGGGACTTGCGCAAGGAGATTGATTTCGAGCGAGTGGGAGAATTCCACCTGGGGCCGACCGGGGCCATGGGCTGGATGCATGTGAGCGCGAACTTCATGACCGGGGAGGCCCGCCAGATTCTGGTTACGAAGGTCGAGCCGGGAAGTTCGGCGGATAGGGTGCTGCAAGCGGGCGATGTCCTTCTTGGTGCAAGCGGAGGGTATTTCTCCGAGGATGCACGCAAGGCGCTGGGGCGGGCCATTGATGAAGCGGAAACCGAGGAGAAGGGCGGGGCCTTGAAGCTGATCCGCTGGCGTCCGACGAAAGGAAGTACTGCTCGCGAGGGTAAGGAGGAAACGGTTTCGGTGAAGCTCAAAGTGCTGGGAGCCTACGCGGAGAGCACGCCCTACGAGTGCCCGAAGAGCGCGCGGATCATGGACGTGGCCGTGGACCGCCTGCTCGACGAGAAGAGTTGGGGGAAGTTCGGGGAGAAGGTCCTCGCGCTCCTGGCCACTGGCGAGAAAAAGTATCATCCGCTGGTGCGAGAATTCATCCACGAGGCCAAGTTTGCCAAGCCCGATCTTGAGATCAGCTTGGAGAACGGGGGCCTGGTCTGCTGGGGCTACGGTTACCACAGTCTGGTCCTCGCCGAATACTACCTTGCTACCGGTGATGATTACGTTCTTCCGGCCTTGCGCGAGTATGCCGTCAAGGTCGCGATGGGGCAGAGCAGCGCGGGGACCTGGGGGCACGGCTTTGCATGGACGAGCGAGAATGAGGGCAAGGCCCACGGGCGCCTGCGCGGATACGGTGCCGTTAAC
>ENA-OSJC01001001-OSJC01001001.1-marine-metagenome-genome-assembly--contig:-NODE-1001-length-24789-cov-13.341413_pt1 | contig 24789 bp, 25 predicted proteins | sample MGYA00237885_ERZ534234 | MGnify/ENA primary metagenome ERZ534234 (study PRJEB26413, sample SAMN06343907) | marine metagenome | isolation source: coastal waters | place: Atlantic Ocean: West Antarctic... | reverse complement strand
TGCTGCTAAAAAAGTTGTAGCTAAACCTGCTGCTAAAAAAGTTGTAGCTAAACCTGCTGCTAAAAAAGTTGTAGCTAAACCTGCTGCTAAAAAAGTTGTAGCTAAACCTGCTGCTAAAAAAGTAGGGGATTTAAAAAAGTTTAATTCATATAAGCCTAAAGCAAATGAAAGCTATATGAATAGAACACAAATTAAGCACTTTATAAAAATATTAAATGACTGGAAGCTCGAACTTGGAAGTGATATAGATAGAACAGTAAGCCATATGCAAGATGAGTCAACAGCTTATGCAGATCCTAATGATAGAGCTAGCCAGGAGTCTGATATGGCTCTTGAGCTGCGTAATAGAGATCGAGAAAGAAAGCTAATAAAAAAAATAGATCTAACTTTGTTGAATATTAAAAATAAAGAATATGGTTATTGTAATTCATGTGGGGAGGAAATTGGGCTTAATAGGTTGTTAGCTAGACCAACAGCTACATCTTGCATTGATTGCAAAACTCTTGATGAAATTAGAGAAAAGCAAATTGCAAAATAAAAAAGCCCAGCATAGCTGGGCTTTTTTAAATCTTTAACTTAATCTTCTTTAGCTTCCACTTTCTTTGGTGCTTCAGGAGTTGGAGCTTCAATTAATGCTTTAGCACTAACTCTGACTCTTCCCTTATCATCAACCTCTATTACCTTTACTTTTACCTCATCACCTTCTGATAGATGATCTTTCACTGCATTTATTCTTTCATGTGCAATCTGAGAAATATGAAGTAAGCCATCTTTTCCGGGCAATAATGAAACTATAGCCCCAAAATCTAAGACCTTAATCACTTTACCGTCGTAAATTTGATCTACTTCTACGTCAGCAGTAATTTCTTTAATCCTACTTAATGCTGCCTCGCCAGATTCAGCACTTGTACATGTAATTTTAACAAGTCCGTCATCATCAATGTCAATAGTGGCTCCAGTTTCTGCAGCAAGTCCTTTAATTACTGCTCCACCCTTGCCTATTACATCTCTAATTTTATCCGTATGAATTTTTATCGTAAGAATCTGTGGAGCAAATTTTGAGAGTTTGTCACGACTACCCTTAAGAGCTTTCTTCATTATTTTCAGAATATGATCTATGCCTTCTCGTGCTTGGCTTAAAGCAACTTGCATAATTTCAGTAGTAATACCTGTAATCTTTATGTCCATTTGTAATGCTGTTATTCCATTGTCAGTTCCAGCAACTTTAAAATCCATATCTCCCAAATGATCTTCATCGCCTAAGATATCAGTAAGCACAGCAACTCTATTGCCTTCTTTAATTAAACCCATTGCTATACCAGCAACATGATCTTTTATTGGTACTCCAGCATCCATCATAGCCATGGTGCCACCACAAACTGATGCCATAGAGCTTGAGCCATTTGACTCAGTAATTTCTGAAACTAGTCTAATTGTGTAATCAAAATCTTCTTTGTTAGGTAATGCAGCACTTAGCGCTCTTTTTGCTAATTTCCCATGACCAATTTCTCTTCTTTTTGGAGTACCTACCCTGCCCGTTTCTCCAGTAGCATAAGGAGGGAAATTATAATGGAGCATAAATCTATCTTTATATTCGCCTTGAAGAGCATCGATAATTTGTTCGTCTCGACCGCCGCCCAATGTTGCAACTACAATTGCCTGTGTTTCCCCTCTAGTGAATAATGCTGAGCCATGAGCTCTTGGTAAAACTCCAGTCCTAATTTCAATAGGCCTCACTGTACGAGTATCTCTTCCATCGATTCTTGGGTCACCATCAAGAATTTTAGTTCTAACAATTTTAGCTTCTAGATTATGAAACTCGTCTTTAATTTGATTCAATTGGGATGTATTTGTTTGCTCTGTTACAAGCTCATCTAAAACTTTATCTCTTATTATAGAAATTTTTTCAGATCGTTCCCCTTTTGACTTAATAGCAAAAGCTTTCTCTAAATCCTTACCCGCAATCTTCTCAATTTTATCAATTAATTTTTTATCTGCTTCTGGAGCAGCCCAGTCCCAAGGGTCTTTAGAAGCTTCTTTTGCTAATTCATTTATTAGCTTAATCACTGGCTGCATTGCTTTATGCCCTTCTAACACCGCATCAAGCATAACTTTTTCAGGTAGCTCTTTAGCTTCAGACTCAACCATTAACACTGCGGAATCACTTCCAGCAACAACTAAATCAAGTTCGCTTGATTCCATTTCTGTTTTTGAAGGATTTATTACAAACTTATCGTCAATATAACCCACTCGTGCAGCACCTACTGGTCCATGAAAAGGAATTCCTGAAATTGCTAATGCTGCAGATGCTCCTATGATTGCTGGGATATCGGAATCAATCTCACTGTCTGAAGACATAACTGTCGCCACAATTTGTATTTCATTATAAAAATTATCTGGAAACAATGGTCTTAAAGGTCTATCTATAAGTCTACAAGTCAGAGTCTCTTTTTCGCTAGGCCTACCTTCTCTCTTAAAAAACCCACCTGGTATCTTTCCTCCAGCATAATTTTTTTCTTGGTAATCCACCGTTAGTGGGAAAAATTCTTGGCCCTCTTTTGCTTCTTTTCTTCCAACTGCAGTTACAAAAACTACGGTATCTCCATAACTAACCATTACAGCTCCGTCTGCTTGACGGCCAATTTCTCCGGTTTCAATTGTTAAGTCATGAGATCCATATTTAATACTTTTTTTTACTATGTTAAACATTTAATTTATCCTTTTATAATTTAAATCCATTATTCACTTCTCAATAATGAATACTATTTCAATAACAAAAAAGCCGACACACACAAAAAATTGCATATAATCGGCTCGAAATTTTATTTATTTTCCTATTTTCTTAGCCCAAGGCTTTTAATTAATCCTTGGTATCGCTCTAAACTTTCACGTTTTAAATAATCAAGAAGTTTTCTTCTCTGGCTAACAAGCGCTAATAAGCCTCTTCGTGAGTGGTGATCTTTAGCATTGGTTTTAAAGTGGCCTGTCAAATAAGTTATGCGATCTGTCATTAATGCAACCTGAACCTCAGGCGATCCCGTATCATTTTTGGCTATCTGATATTTTTTTACAATTTTTGCTTTTTCTATTGCAGTACTAGTCATTCATAATTCTCCTATTACAGAACCGCACATTTTAGCGGCATTTTACTAATTTAACAATATGTTTTTAAATCAATTTTTTATTGATTTTAAGCGTTTAACCTTTAAAGTCTCATTTTTATCAATTTCTCCTAACCCGATAAATTTATTGTTATCCCCATATAGTCTATATAGCCCTGGAATATCTGTTCTTTTCTCAATTATTTTTCCATCTTTTATTGCATTTTCTTCATTAAAATTTAATACTATTTTTTCATATTCACTCAATAATTCTTCAGGTGGTAATAAAAGCTGGAGTCTTTCTTCATATTTTATTTGCTCAATCTGCTCAATATTTATAGAATTTTCGATACTCAATTTCCCAATATTGATACGTCTAAGCTCAAGTAAATAAGCTCCTACATTTAATTGATCCCCAATATCTTCAGCCAATGTTCTTATATATGTACCTTTTGAACATTCTATTTTAAGCCTAAGCTTATCTCCTTGATATTCTAGTAATTCAATTATATGAATTATAACTTTACGTTTAGGCCTTGGAATATTAATTCCATCTCGAGCATATGAATAAAGAGGCCTTCCTTTAAATTTAAGTGCGGAGTACATTGGGGGCAATTGATCAATTGGCCCAATAAATTTATGGAGTATTTTTTTTATTTCCGCTAAGGAGGGCATGCTATCTATAGTTTGCTTAGTAACCTCTCCTTCACTATCTCCTGTTGTACTCTTATAGCCTAATTTTATTAATGCCTCATAGGTTTTGTCTGCGTTCAACAGATAACTTGAAAATTTAGTTGCTTCACCTAAACAAATTGCTAGTAACCCTGTTGCCATCGGATCAAGCGTTCCTGTATGACCAACTTTTTTTGCAGAAAATAAAAATTTTATTTTGGATACTAACTTATTGGAAGAAATCCCAAGTGGTTTATTAGTAAGTAAAAGCCCATCGACATTAAATTTAAGTCGCTTAAATTGCATTATTTTATTTTTTAGAGGGCAACACAGAGTTTAATAGTTTTGAAATTTTCATACTTTCATCTACCGTTTTATCGTAAACAAAATGCAATTTAGGTATGCCTCTTGTCGTCATTCTTTTTGCCAGCTGAGACCTAAAAAATGGCATAGACCTGCTAATGCCTTTAAAAATTTCTTCGTCATACTCAGCGGAAATAATAAATACTTTCGCATGCTTCAAACATGGTGATACTTCAACATCTAAAATAGTTAGCATTTTTAGAGCAGGGTCTTTAATTTCTGTTTGCAATAAAGTTGCTAACTCTTTTTTAATCTGCTGGCTTATTCGATCACTTCTAGGGTAATCTTTCACTGATTTATAGCTTTCTAGGCACTTGAACTAATTCATAGACTTGAACTTTATCGCCAACTTCAATGTCATTAAAGTTTTTCAAAGCCAAGCCACATTCAATATTAGCCTTAACTTCTTTAGCATCATCTTTAAATCTTTTCAAAGAGTCTAACTCTCCTTCAAATATAACTTCACTGCCTCTTAAAAGTCGGACATTTGAATTTCTTCTTATTAATCCCTCTAGAACAATACACCCCGCTATATTTCCAACTTTGGATGCTTTATATATTTCTCTAATTTCAACAAGTCCAAGAATATTCTCTTTTTGTTCAGGCGCTAATAGTCCTCCTAATGCTGATTTAACTTCATCAACTGCTTCATAAATAATACTGTAATTCCTCATATCAACTTCTAGATTGTCAGCTAACTTCCTAGCTCCGCTGTCAGCTTTAACATTAAAAGCAATAATTACTGCATTAGATGCAGATGCCAAATTAATATCGGATTCGTTAACGGCTCCAATTGCAGAATGAATGACATTAACCTTTACCTCTTCTGTTGACAGTTTCTCCAAAGAGCCTGCTAAGGCTTCCGCTGAACCCTGGACATCAGCCTTTATTATTAAAGGTAAAAACCTTACCTCGGCTTCTGTCATTTGATCAAAAACATTTTCTAATTTAGAGGCTTGTTTTGCTAGCTTCACATCTCTAAATTTACCCTGTCTAAATAAAGCAATTTCTCGTGCCTTTTTCTCATCACTTAAGACAATAAATTCATCACCAGCTTTTGGTACCTCTGAAAGCCCAATCACCTCAACTGGTATTGATGGGCCAGCCTCTTTTACACTTTTACTAGCTTCATTAAGCATTGCTTTAATCCTTCCAGAAGCATTCCCTGCTAATAAACTATCGCCTGGCCTAATAAAGCCTGACTGAACTAATAAAGTTGCTGCTGGGCCCCTTCCTTTGTCTAATCTTCCTTCAATAACGATACCTTTAGCCGGTGTATTAATTGGTGCTTTTAATTCTAAGATTTCAGCCTGCAAAAGTATTGCATCTAATAGATTATCGATTCCTTGACCAGTTTTTGCCGAAATTTCTACAAACATAGAATCTCCACCAAGGTCTTCTGGAATAACTTCCTGAGCTAGTAATTCATTCTTAACTTTTTCAGAATTAGCATCAGGTTTATCAATTTTATTAATTGCAACAATTAACGGCACGCCTGCAGCTTTTGAGTGATTTATTCCTTCTATAGTTTGAGGCATAACTCCATCATCTGCAGCAACAACCAAAACAACTATATCTGTTGCTTTAGCCCCTCGAGCTCGCATTGCTGTAAAAGCTTCATGCCCAGGTGTGTCTAAAAAAGTTGCTACTCCTTTTTCAGTTTTAACATGATATGCTCCAATATGCTGGGTGATACCGCCAGCTTCTCCAGAAGCAACACGTGAGGTCCTGATAAAGTCTAATAAAGAGGTTTTGCCATGATCTACATGTCCCATTACAGTAACTACAGGGGGTCTTGATTCTATTTGTGGCACAATACTTTCATCATTATCTAAAAGTGATTCAGGATCATTATCTTTTGCGGCTTGAGGATTATGACCCATTTCCTCAACTAAAATCATTGCTGTCTCTTGATCTAAAACTTGGTTTATAGTTACCATCATCCCCATACCCATCAAGGATTTAATAAGTTCAGAAGCCTTAATAGCCATCTTATGCCCTAAGTCTGCAACTGAAATTGTCTCTGGAATCAAAATATCTTTTACAATAGGATCGCTTGGTGCAACAAAGTCTTGCTCCTGATTTGAGTCTATATTTCTATTTTTACTCTTTGGAGATCTCCACCCAGAAGAATTATTACTTCCGCCGCGATTTTTTATTGGTCTTTTCTTTATAGTTCTATCAACCCAATTACTTTTTTTCTCTTTTTTCTCTTTCTCTACTTTTACACCGACTTTTGAAGCCGGTCGGTGTAAGGTTCCTTCTTGAGGCACTTCATCTTTTTTTGTTAATGGCTCCTTCTTTTTCTGTATATCTTCTGCTTGCGCTTCTGCTAATGCAGTATGTCTTTTCTCTTCTTCATCTCTTATGCTTTTTTGATCATCATCAACTACTTCTTTAGGTTTTATTGGTTTATTCTCAGCAAGAATTTCAGAACCTTGTTCTTTATTTTGGTCAGGCTTAACAATAGTCCTTTTTTTTCTAACCTCTACTTGAATTGTTCTTGCTCTTCCTTCACTATCTGTTTTTCTGATTTGTGTATTTTGTTTTCTTGTTAACGTTATTTTAGTCTTTGGTCGCAGAGAAGCCCCATGCTCAGATCTAAGGTATGTCAATAATGCTGCTTTATCCTCCTCCTTAAGAACATCTGAGCCGCTTGATTTATCCACTCCAGAGCTTTTTAGTTGCTTAAGTAATAAATCTACTGGCATGCCTAGTTCAGCAGCAAACTCTTCAACGTTAGATTTTCCCATTAAAACTCCATAAATTATTTAAACAAACCAAGGTGCACGTGCTGTCATTATTAATACCTTAGCTTTTTCTTCATCCATTTTGACTAATTCAATTAATTCGTCTACAGCCAGTTCTGCTAAGTCCTCCATAGTAACAATAGCTTTTGAAGCCAAAAGTTTAGCCATATCAGAATCCATACCGTCCATACCTAAAAGATCAGCTGCAGGCTCAGATATTTTTTCTTCTTTTACAATCGCTGCGGTAAGAATTACTGCACTTGCTCTGGATCTTAACTCATTAACTGTTTCTTCATCAAAGGCTTCAATTTGAACCATTTCTTCGATAGGCACATAAGCAACCTCTTCTAGAGAAGAAAATCCTTCTTTCACGAGGATATCTGCAACATCCTCATCAACATCAAGTTTTTCAATAAATAATTGACTGGCAGATGAATATTCTTCTTTTGTTTTTTGATCGGATTGCTCTTCAGTTAGTATATTTAGCTCCCAGCCTGTTAATTCAGATGCTAGTCTAATATTTTGACCATTTCTTCCTATTGCTTGAGCTAATTGATCTTCTGCAACAACTAAATCCATACTGTGCTTATCTTCATCAACCACAATACTTGATACTTCCGCAGGAGCCATTGCATTAATGACAAATTGAGCTGGCTCTATGGACCATAAAACAATATCAACTCTTTCTCCAGCTAACTCACTGGTAACGGCTTGAACTCTCGACCCCCTCATTCCAACACATGTGCCAACTGGATCAAGTCTTTGGTCATTTGCTTTAACGGCGATTTTTGATCGTAATCCCGGGTCTCTTGATGCAGCCATAATTTCAAGCAAGCCTTCTTCTATTTCCGGAACTTCTAACTCAAATAATCTTATTAAGAATTCTGGGGCTATTCTAGATAAAATTAGTTGGGGTCCTCTAGCAGTTTCATCAATCTTAATTAGAATTGCTCTTACACGGTCATTTATTCTAAGGTTTTCTTTAGGTATCATCTGATCACGCGGTAATATTGCATCAAGTCTACCAATTTCAATGACACCATTACCTCTTTCCATTCTTCGAATTTGACCAGATATTAACTTTTCATCTTGAGCTAAAAAGTCTTTAAGGATTTGTTCGCGTTCCGCCTCCCTAACTTTTTGTAAGATAACTTGTTTTGCAGCCTGAGCTCCAATTCTGCCAAAGGCTTCAGAAGGAATTGGCTCTTTGATAAGATCATTATTAACTTTTCCTTTAGCTTTCTCGTCTTCAATAGTGAGTTCAGCTTCTGGATTTTCAATCTCTTCTTCAGGCAATACTGTCCAACACCTAAAGGCCTCATATTCGCCAGTCTCTTGATTAATTTCTACTCGGATATCCACACCAACATCGTGCTTTTTTTTTGTTGCAGATGCTAAAGCTAACTCCACAGCTGTAAAAATGACTTCTCTATCGACATTTTTTTCATGTGCAAGGGCATCTACTAATAACAATATCTCACGGCTCATTTATTTATTCTCCAGTAATACATTTAGCTAAAAATCTAGGTCTAATCGGGCTTTTTCAATATTGTCTAAACTGATTTCCAATAAAGTATTATTAAAGTCTATTAGAATTAAGTCTTTTTTTATCCCTTGCAGAGTCCCAGTAAAATTTTTTCTTTCTTCAATAGCTGATCGAGTTCTTATCTTAACTTTTTCACCTTTAAATCTTTCAAAATCTTGCAGCTTTTTAATCACCCTATTTATTCCTGGTGATGAAACCTCCAGTCGATTAAAAATTATTTCTTCTTCTACTGTGAAAATATGCTTAAGCTGGTTAGTTACAGCAACACAATCATCAATAGTTATTGGGTTTGGTTTATCAATAAATATTCTCAATAATTCACCTTTATTGATTATCTCGAAATCAACTAATTCATATCCCATTTTAGAAACATTTTTTTCAATTAACGCCTCAAGATCAATAGCCAATTTCTAATTCCTTATTAAAATAAAGGTCCTAAAAACAAAAAAGGGCCAAAGGCCCATTAACAGATGCGAATTATATCAATAAATTCAATAAATTGAAAGAATAAAGTTAAAGCTTCTAAGTGTTAATTTTTGCAAACTTTCTTTTACCAACCTGAATTGTAAAGCTAGCCCCTTTAGATGGAGTAAATTTATTGTCTACTATCTTATTTCCATCAATTTTAATGCCCCCTCCCTTGATTAGTCGAATTGCCTCTGAAGTACTCAAAACTAAATCTATTTTTTTTAATAATTGAGGAATATTTATGCCATCTGGTTCAATAGTTGATAATGAATGTTCTTGAATGCCTTCTGGAACATCTCCTTTAGCTCTTAAATTAAAATTATCCTCAGCTTTTTGAGCAGCTTTTTCATCATAAAGACGATCAACAATTTCTTTTGCAAACTCTACTTTAATATTTTTAGGGTTTTCTCCATCATCAACTCTTTTTTTCCAAGATTTTATATTGTCCAAAGACCCTAAAGATAATAAATCGATATACCGCCACATTAATTCATCAGATAGCGATAAAAGTTTTGCAAAGACTATTTCAGGAGGTTCATTAATGCCAATATAATTTTTCGAAGATTTTGACATTTTTTGGACTCCATCTAAACCCTCTAAAAGAGGCATTGTTAATATACATTGAGGGGTTTGGCCTATATGTTTTTGTAATTCTCGTCCCATTAATAAGTTAAATTTCTGATCAGTTCCCCCAATCTCTATATCAGCCTTTAATGCAACAGAGTCATAACCTTGAAGTAATGGATACAAAAATTCATGTATTGAGATTGGCTGATTAGCTTTATATCTTTTTGCAAAATCGTCTCTTTCAAGCATCCTTGCAACAGTATGACTTGAGGCTAGCTTAACAATTCCTGCAGCTCCTAAATCATTAAGCCATTTTGAATTAAAAACAATTTTTGTCTTTGATTTATCTAATATTTTAAAAACTTGATCTGAATATGTTTTAGCATTTTCTCTAACATCTTCTTTTGATAATGGAGGTCTTGTCACATTTTTACCAGTAGGGTCTCCAATCATTCCAGTAAAATCACCAATCAAAAAATATACTTCGTGACCTAGATCCTGAAATTGTCTTAATTTATTTAACAATACAGCATGCCCCAAATGAAGGTCTGGAGCTGTTGGGTCGAACCCTGCTTTAATTTTAAGAGGCACTTCTTTTTTTAATTTCTCAATTAATTCTGATTCAATCAAAATTTCATCAGAGCCTCTTTTGATTATTTCTAATTGTTCTTTAATATTCACTATTTTTATCTCAATATTGTATTTAATTCAATTCTATCGCAATTATAAGACTTAAAAAAATTAGACTTTTATTATTTCAAATACTTGTATAAAAAAATAAAACGCTCACAATTAAAAACATGAATAATTCATCACTATTATTTGGAGTTATGTCTGGAACAAGTCTAGATGGAATTGATATTGTTCTAATTAATCAACAGAATAAAACTATAAAAATAATCGAATTTATTCAAATTCCATACAACGTAAATACAAAAAAAGAATTTATTGCCCTTCATACAGGCCGGCACTCTGATCTTGAACACTCAATTCATCTTTCTTTATTTCATGCAAAAATTACAGCAAGTGGAATAAAAAAAATTCTTAAAAAATATAAATTAAAAGCTAAAGATATAAAATGTATTGGCTATCATGGTCAAACAATTAGACATTATCCACAAAGTGGATATTCTATACAACTTGGGAATGCAAACCTTTTAGCTGAGCTAACCAACATCACTGTTGTTTCTGATTTTAGAAATAGAGATATAGTCGCTGGGGGACAAGGTGCTCCGCTTGTACCAGCCTTTCATAATGAATACTTTTTTAAAAAAAATAAAAATAGAATAATTATCAATATTGGGGGAATAAGTAATATAACTTATCTACCGGATAATAAAAAAATTATTGGATTTGATTGTGGGCCAGGAAATATTTTATTAGACCATTGGATTAAAATTCAACATAATAAAAACTTTGACAACTTTGGCAAATGGGCAAAATCAGGAAAATTAATTGAAAAATTATTATTTAATTTTCAAAAAGATTTATTCTTTAAAAAGCTCCCTCCAAAAAGTACTGGAAGAGAATTATTTAATATCGATTGGTTAAACAAATTTAATATTAATGATTACTCTCCTCATGACGTCCAAAGGACTCTTTTAGAATTAACTGCTGTGACAATTAATAAGGCTATACAACAATTCTGCTCAGGTTTTGACGAAATATATGTCTGTGGTGGCGGGAGTAAAAATAAATTTTTAATCGAGAGGCTTGAAAAAATTATTGGGGTAAATATTAATACTACTGATAAACTTAATATCCCTTCACAACAAGTTGAAGCTGTTGCGTTTGCTTGGCTTGCAAAAAAATGTGTTCAAAAGCAATATAATAATTCACATACTGTTACTGGCTCTTCAGGTCCTAGGATTCTTGGCACAATCCATTACTCCTAAAAAACTATTAAGTTTAGGTATAATACAAAAACCTTAATTAACGATGTTATTTAAATAGATAAAATGTATGGCTAAATTAAAAGCAAAATTATTAATTGATAATAAAGAAATCGATCTTCCAATGATAGAAGGGTCTATGGGCTATCCAGCAATTGATGTTAGCTCATTACATTCGAATTCAATAAAGACATTTGATCCTGGGTTTTCATCCACAGCAGAATGTTCCTCAGCCATAACATTTGTTGATGGCGGAAAAGGCGAATTGCTTCACAGAGGTCACCCAATTGAACAATTAGCTGAAAAATGTGAGTATTTGGACATCGCTTATTTACTGTTTAATGGTGAATTGCCAAACTCACGAGAAAAAACAAGCTACATTAATTCAATCAAAGAACATAGCTTACCGCACGACCAGTTAAATACTATATTTAGAGGATTTAGGCGTGATGCTCACCCGATGGCAGTAATGGTTGGAGTAGTTGGCTCTATGTCCGCATTTTATTTTGATGAGAGTATGAAGGTTAATAACCAAAATCACCGTAAATTATCAGCTCAAAGACTAATTGCTAAAGTACCAACAATTGCTGCATGGAGTTACGCCTATAGTCAGGGGCGTCCTTTTGTCTACCCTAAAGATGATCTTAGTTATGCTGAAAATTTTCTTAACATGATGTTTTCTACCCCCAATACCAAATATTTACAAAATCCAGTGATCTCTAAAGCATTTGAAAAAATTCTTATTTTGCATGCTGATCATGAACAAAATGCATCCACTTCAACTGTCAGACTTGTTGGCTCATCAGGAGCTAATCCTTTTGCTTGTATTGCAGCTGGAATTGCTTCTCTTTGGGGTCCAGCTCATGGTGGAGCAAACGAAGCAACTCTAAAAATGCTCAGCGAAATTAGGAATGAAGGACGTATTAATGAATTTATTAAAAGAGCTAAAGATAAAACAGATTCATTTCGCCTAATGGGTTTTGGTCATCGTATATATAAAAATAAAGATCCACGCGCCATTATAATGAAAGCTACATGCCATGAAGTTCTAGACGAACTGGGTCTGAGGAATGATCCACTATTTAAGTTAGCACTTAAATTAGAGAAAATTGCTCTTGAAGATGAATATTTTGTTAAGAAAAAATTATATCCGAACGTGGATTTCTACTCTGGGATTGTAATGAAAGCATTAGGAATTCCAAATTCAATGTTCACTGCAGTGTTTGCTTTAGCAAGAACGGCTGGTTGGGTTGCACATTGGAATGAAATGATCCTGAATGAAAATTCAAAGATAGGGCGCCCTAGACAAATATATACAGGGAAGCTTAGGAGAGATGTTCCTAATCTTTAAGCAGAAAAGGAAGAACCGCAACCGCAAGTAGTAGTTGCGTTAGGGTTCTTAATTACGAACTGAGAGCCTTGAACATTATCTTGATAATCAATTTCAGCGCCAGTTAGATACTGCAAACTCATTGGATCTACTAATAAAGTAACAGAGTCCTTAACAACTTGAGTATCATCTTCATTAATTACTTCCTCAAAAGTAAAGCCGTACTGAAAGCCAGAACATCCGCCTCCACTAACAAATACCCTTAATTTAAGATCAGGTGAGCCTTCCTCAATTATTAATTCCTTAACTTTATTTACTGCATTATCTGTAAAATTAATTGGCGTTGGCATTTTAATTTCAGTTGTCATCATCTCAGTTGTCATCTTTATCCCCTATAATTTCGACTTTCTTATCTTTCTTAAATGGTAATTTTTTTTGTACTTTATTCATTTGCGGTTTAGTTATTTGTTTTAGCTTCCCATTAACTTTTGCTCCCGCATGTATCTCTATTAAATTATACTCAATATTTCCCTCAATAGTAGAACCGGGTTGTAATTCTAAATAACCATAGCATTTAACATCCCCGTAAATCTCGCCGGCAATAATAGCTGTTTCTACCATAACATTTCCCCTTATTCTACTCTGTTCTCCCATAATAAGGGTGCCGCCTGAATCTTCTTCAACTGATAAGTCTCCATAAATCTTTCCATCCAGTCTTAATCCCCCAGAGTAGGAATAATTTCCCCTGATAACATTATCTCTATCTATTAAAGTATTTATTACCCCTAATTTCTTCTTTTTGTTCTTAAAAAACATAAGTTATCTTCTTTTGCCTACAATTTTTTCATAAAATAAAATACTTTCTTTTAATTCAGTATTTTCTTCTTTTGACTCTTTTAAATTCGTAGAAATTTTTTCATATGATATCTGAGACATTTTTAATTCCAACCTTAACTCGAGCAATTTTTTTTCTATTGTACTATTCAATCCTTTCAATTCATCTATGGTAAGTAAAAATTTAATAGATTTCCCACCATGAAAATAATAATATGTAAAACCAAATCCGATTGAGCTAAATAACATTGCTATTAATAAATAACTAGGCCAAACACTTCCGGTTTTAATTCTAGCCGTATTCCCAGTTAATTTGTAATTTCTTTTTTTTGATTGATTCTTCATAATTAAGGGACTAATGGAATTGATTCCAATCCAAGAGTTTCTTTCCACCTCATCATAATATTCATATTTTGAACTGCCTGCCCTGCCGCACCTTTTACCAAATTATCAATAACAGACAAAATTACCAATTGTTTAGTATCAGGAACTTTATAAAAAGATATTCTACACATATTAGAAGCTCTTACTGACTTAGTTTCAGGGCACGAGTTTCTTTCCATAACATCAACAAATGGTTCTTTTCCATAATATTTATCAAAAATAATCGATGGATCAAAATCTTTAACACAATCAACATAAATTGTTGCGTGAATTCCTCTTATTATTGGTAGAAGATGGGGAACAAATAAAAGCTTTATTTTCCCCAATGACGAATTTTTGCTTAAATTTTCTTCAATTTCAGGCTGATGTCTATGACCAGTTAACGAATAAGCTTTAAAGTTCTCACTTGCCTCTGATAATAATAGGTTTGATTGGGCCTTCTTGCCCGCACCACTAATGCCAGATTTTGCATCTGCTATTATAGATAAAGGATCTATTAAGCCTTCTTTTAACAAAGGCATCAAGGCTAATTGAATTGCTGTAGGGTAACAACCTGGATTAGCTACAAGCTGGGCATTCTTTATTTGGTCTCTATTCATTTCTGGAAGTCCATAAACTGCTTTTTCCAAAACATCAGCACATTCATGTGGCATTCCATACCATCTTTCCCATTCTTTTACATCCTTAATTCTAAAATCTGCAGCTAAATCAATAACCTTAACGCCCCTGCCAATCAAGGCTTTAGCATATTTCATTGCAATACCATTTGGGGTGGCAAAGAACACTAAATTTGACTCTTCTAAATGAATCTCTTCAGGATCTACAAATTTATGGCTTAATACACCTCTTAATGAAGGATAAACCTCATACACGAATCTACCCACATCATTCCTTGAAGTAATATGATGTATGTCTACATTGGGATGTAGGGATAATAATCTTAGCAATTCGATGCCGGTATATCCAGATCCACCAACAATACTTACTTTTATTTTTTTATCCATATTTAATGGTTATTCTACATTGTTAATAATTTAATCTTCATTTAAAAAAAAAGCCGCTTTAAGCGGCTTTTTTCGATCAAAACTTTTATCGTTTTGAGAATTGCTTAGCGCGCCTTGCTTTTCGTAACCCAACTTTTTTACGTTCTACTTCACGAGCATCACGTGTTACATATCCCGCTTTTGATAGCTCAGGCTTAAGTTCAATATCATAATCCATTAAAGCTCTTGTAATTCCATGCCTTACAGCCCCAGCTTGTCCTGACTCGCCGCCACCAATTACATTAACTTTAATATCAAATGTTGAAGTATTCTTGGTTAACTCCAATGGCTGCTTCATTATCATTTGAGATGTGAATCTTGAAAAGTATTCGGCCATAGGCTTATTGTTAATCACAATATTTCCTTTACCAGGCTGAATAAATACTCTTGCTATAGAGCTTTTTCTTCTTCCTGTACCGTAGTAATATTTACCTATCATTAAATATATCCTGTAATTATAAAGTTATTGGTAATGGCTGTTGAGCCGAATGATTATGATTACTTCCAGCAAAAACTTTCATCTTTTTTACCATAGCATATCCTAAAGGGCCTTTAGGTAACATACCTTTGACTGCTTTTTCTAAAGCTCTGCCTGGAAATTTTTCTTGCATCTTTTTAAAATTTGTTGAATAAAGACCACCAGGAAAGCCGGAATGTCTGTGGTAAATTTTACCATCTGCCTTATTTCCAGTAACTTTTAACTTCTCTGCATTAATAACAACAATATAATCTCCGGTATCAACGTGAGGGGTGTAAATAGTCTTATGCTTCCCTCTTAACCTATGAGCAATTGCGCTTGCAAGTCTCCCTAGAGTCGCATCAGTAGCATCTACTAATAGCCAGTCTCTTTTAACTTCGTGTGATTTAGCTGAAAATGTTTTCATTTTATTTAAAGTACCAATTTTGCATTAAAAAAATTAAGATGCGAATTTTAGTCTATTTTAGGTCTGTATGTCAATTTTTTCCTTGATCAAACTACATTTTTATATTTGCGAGAAAAATCCTGCAAATATTATAAAGCCAACATAATGATTCCTTAAGAAGGCTTTAAAATTTTTATTTGGCTCCATATGTCTACCCTCGAAACATCCGTACATTGAAACTATGATAGCCAAACCCAGTAAAATATAAAAGCTAATAGTAAATTCTTTCAAAATTCCAATAATAGATAAACCTAAAAACATTAAAAAGTAACTTAGCGTAACCATCAAGATAATTTTATTATTAAATGTTAATGGAGCAGAATGAATATTTAATTTCTTATCGTCTTTCATATCGCTAATAGCATAATGAGAGTCATAAGCAAAAACCCAAAAAATATTTGATATAAACAAGATTTGAGCGTCTAAAGAGATTGTGTTTTTTATCGCTGAAAAAGCCATTAATATCCCAAAGCCAAAAGTAACTCCAAGATACAGTTGAGGAATAGAAAAAAAACGTTTAGTAAGGGGATAGGTTAATAAAAATAAAAGTGCCACAAAAGAAATAAAAATAGTTAAATTATTTAATTGCATTACAAGAAAAAAGGATGAGAGTAATAGTGCGAACAATAATATAACTGCATCTTTAATACTTACTAAGCCAGAAGTTATTGGTCTATCTTTTGTTCTTTCTACAAAAGAATCTAGATTGCGATCGGCTAAATCATTTGCAACACATCCTGCAGACCTCATTAAAATTGTCCCTAATATAAAAATAATTAATATTTTTATATTAGGGATTCCTTCTGAAGCTAGAAAAATTGCGCAAAGCGTAGGCCATAACAATAAAAATATACCGATTGGTTTATTAATTCTAGTTAAATTTACTAAAGTATTAAATTTATCCATCTAAATAATCTAACTTCTCAAAATTATTAAAAAAAACTTCGGTTAACACTGCTTTTTCATTCTTATTTTTAAAGGTTGATTGTCTTGTCGCAAGTATTTTAGTGTTTTTTAAATTTAACTTCTTAATTTTTTTCGAAAAGTTGTCATTGTCAGAAGGTTTCTTGAATTTAAAATTTGAACGTATTATAATTTTTTTTTCGAATACAATATCTGCTAGTGGCTTATTATTCAATTTTTTTATTTTATGCCAAAACCCTCTTAAATATTTAGAAGGTAATACAGTTCTTGCATACATGATTGGTAACTTGTCTGCATAAATCAAAACTTCTCTAAGATACAAATGCTCTGACTTTATATTATCAAATACCTTCTGCTCATTAAGAAAAATATTACTCCCCTTTGTTTCAACAGGAATGATTTCAAGTTTTGCAATATTTCTAATGCGATAACTTAAAGATTTCATATCTAAAAGCCAATACTTTAATTTTCCATCAATTTGAATATTTTTATTCCACATTATAAATCTATGACCTTCCTACATCTCGATAGTTTCTATGCCAACGATTGATATGCATTGATACATCTTTAGATTTTTTCTCTAAAAGAAAATCTGCATCTATCTTTGCAATATTTAATAGTTCATGATCCCGATCTAAGTCAGCAATCCGCAAAGAAGGAAGTCCACTTTGCCTTAATCCTAAAAGCTCTCCTGGTCCCCTTAATTTTAAGTCTTCCTCGGCAATCTTAAAGCCATCAATATTTTCATATATTACTTTTAACCTCTGTTTGGCTATATCAGATAGTTTCTTTTTATATAGTAAAATACAAATACTTTTCTTATCGCCCCGACCAATTCTTCCCCGTAGCTGATGTAATTGTGAGAGCCCCATTCTTTCAGCATTCTCAATAACCATTAATGTCGCATTAGGAATATCTACCCCTACTTCAATAACGGTTGTTGCTACTAAAATCTGGGTCTTATTCTTTTTAAATTCCTTCATAATTTCTTTTTTAACGTTTGAAGGGAGGCGTCCATGAATTAATCCAACTTTGTGCTTAACAAAATATTTTGATAGATCTAGAAATGTTTGCTCAGCGGTTTCAAGTTGTAATGTTTCACTTTCTTCAATTAATGGGCATACCCAATAAATCTGATTGCCATTCAAACAGTGCTGATTAATTGTATCTAATATTTGACTTCTTTTTTCACTTGAGAAAACCTTTGTGGTTATACTTTGTCTTCCTGGAGGCATTTCATTAATAATTGATATATCCATATCTGCAAAATAATTCATAGCTAATGTTCTAGGTATTGGTGTTGCGCTCATCATTAACTGATGAGGTTCAAAATCTTTATTTGACCCGCTTTTTTGCTTTAAAGCTACTCTTTGTCTCACTCCAAAACGATGTTGTTCGTCAATAATATAAAATCCAATATTTTTGTAATCTACTTTTTCTTGAATTAATGCATGTGTTCCAACAATTAATTTTGCTTCACCACTTTTTATTTTTTCGTATAATATATTTTTTAATTTAGGCTTCATACTTCCTGTTAATAATGCAACATGAATGCCAAGCTTAGTCAGCCAGTAGTTTAGTTTTTCAAAATGTTGCTCTGCTAGAATCTCAGTTGGTGCCATAAATGCAACCTGAAAACCAGAATTTATGGCTTGTAAAGCTGCCATTACTGCAACTACTGTTTTACCACTGCCAACATCCCCTTGAAGTAATCTATACATTGGGTAGCTTTGATTTATATCATTCCTAATCTCTAAGAATACTGATTGTTGTTGATTTGTTAATTTAAACTCTAAATTATTTAAGAATTTTTTTTGAATATTATCTGAATATAAAATTGGTTTAGATTTGTAAGATTTATTCTCATGATATTTGCCACGAAAAAAAAATTGATGGGTTAGCAATTCATCATAAATTACTCTTTGATGGAAAAGACTCTTTTTTTCATCAAATAATTCTTTTTCATATTCTTTACTCGGCTTATGAATTAATTCCAATGCTTCTAATAATGATGGTAGATTTTTTTTTCGATATAAATTCCCAAAATAATCTGGGTATTGTTTATTAAGATTGTCTTGTTTAAATACTTTTTGTACTAATTTAAAAATTAACTTCTGAGACAGTCCTTCAGTTACCGAATAAACAGGGGTATAAAAATCTTTAAGTGGTGTATCTATTGATATAAATTCATATTTAGGATGAACCATTTCGAATAAAAATGAATTCGATTTTATCTCACCATAAACTCTTAAAATCTTACCTTCTTCAAATTGCTTTATCTGGCTTGGATAAAAATTTATAAATCTTAACTTTAAATCACCAGATACATCTTGCACATAAACAGTTAAATTTTTTCTTGGTCGGTATGAAACTTCTATACTAATTATTTTAGCTTCAATTTGACACATTGATCCTGGTCTAATATCTTTTATTAAATTAACTTTTGTTTCATCTTCGTATCTGAGAGGGATATGAAGAAGCAAATCAAGTGAATTTAAAATACCTAATTTTTTTAATTTTTTTGACTGTATTTCTGTAAATATTTGTTTTGGCAATTTGAATAATTACCTATTTACTCTAAAACTAAAAACCCATCAGCCTCAACTAAAGATCCTTTTGGAAGAGATGCAACTCCTATTGCTGCCCTTGCTGGGAATGGCTCTGTAAAATAAGTCTTCATAATTTCATTTACTAAAGAAAAATGTGATAAATCGGTTAAATAAATATTTAATTTAGCTACGTCATCAAAGTTTGCATCTGCTGCCTTTATTACTTCGCTTAAATTTTCAAATACTTGTTCGATTTGTGCCTCAATACCTTCTACTAATTTCATAGTCTTTGGGTCTAATGGAATCTGTCCAGATAAAAAAACTATATTGCCTTTTCGAATTGCTTGGCTATAAGGTCCAATTGCTTTTGGTGCATTTTTTGAATTTATTACTATTGTTTTCATAGATTTTTTCCTTAATTTAATGCAAAGATTTTACACGATTGATTTTATTAATTTTAGAGAGTTTTCTTAAATTCTTTATCAAATCTGCCAAATGTACTCGGTTCCGAACTTGGACTATTAATCTTAAATTTGAAAATGAGCTTCCATCTCCTTCATCAACTGAAATATTATCAATATTCGCTCCGGATTCTGCCATAACTGATGTTATTTTAGCTAATACTCCTCGTTCATTTATAACAAGCAAATTTAAACTAACATTGAAATGACTCTCGGGATTTGGTTCCCATTCAACATCAAGCCACCTTTCATGGTCTAATTTGAATTTGCGAATACCTGGACAATCATGAGTATGAATTATTAGCCCTTTATCTTTGTTAATAAAACCTAATATCGGGTCCCCTGGAATTGGGTGGCAACAAGTTGCCAGCGTAATAGCCATTCCCTCAGACCCTCTAATAGTTATAACATCAAGAAATTTTTCCTGTTTTTTTGCTTTTTTTGAGCTGTCGATGATGCTCGTTAATTGATGCGCTACCATCACATTAATTCTTTTCCCTAAAGCTATATCTATAATAATTTTATCTTTAGATTCCAGATGATAATCTAAGATTAATTTATCCCAATGTCTTTTCTTCACAGATGTTGGAGCAACATGAAAAGCTTTGAGTGCATTATTTAGCATACTATTTCCTAAAATAATAAGGTCCTTGGTTTCAGCAGATCGAAGGTATAATCTTATTTGAGATCGCGCTTTTGATGTGATTACAAAATTTAGCCAAGCTGAGTTTGGTTTCGCAACTGAAGCGGTAATAATCTCAACATGATCCCCAGTCATAAGCTCTGTTCTCAAAGGGACTAGCTCTTGGTTAACTTTAGCTGCCATGGCACTATTTCCAACAACAGTATGTACAGCATAGGCATAGTCAATAGTTGTTGAGGCTTTAGGAAGAGCATAAATCTTTCCTTTTGGGGAGAATACATATACTTCATCAGGAAATAAATCAATTTTAAGATGCTCCAAAAATTCAAATGAATCACTACTTTCTGTTTGTATATCTAGTAAACTTTTTAACCATTGATTAGTTTGTTGCTGCAGCTCAGTGACATGAGTATCTTTACCTTTATACAACCAGTGGGCCGCTACACCAGCTTCAGCTAATTTATGCATATTCTCTGACCGAATCTGAATTTCAAATGGCATGCCAAATGGCCCAAATAATGTTGTGTGAAGAGATTGATATCCATTTGCTTTTGGAATGGCAATATAATCTTTAAACTTACCAGGAATAGGCTTATACAAAGAATGGAGTGCTCCCAATGTTAAATAACTTTCATTTAAATTATTAACAATTATTCGGAACCCGTAAATATCATCAATTTGTGAAAAATTAGTATGTTTTTTCAACATCTTCCTATGGATACTCGCAGGATTCTTTTCACGGCCAGTAATTTTTGCATTTAAGCCTGACTTTTTTAATTTCTCCTCTATTTCCATAAGTGTTTTTTCAATAATTTCTTTTCTATTTCCACGACTAGCAATAATTGCCTTTAGTATAGTCTTGTGCCTTAATGGATGAATATACCTAAAACTTAAGTCTTCTAATTCTTGGTAAACATTGTTTAAGCCAAGTCTGTTAGCAATTGGTGCGTATATATCCGAGGTTTCTTGAGAAATTACTATTCTTTTAGCTGGTTTTAATGGTTTGAGTGTTTGCATATTATGCAAACGATCCGCAAGCTTTATTAAAATCACTCTGACATCTTGAGACATTGCGAGAAGCATTTTTCTAAAATTCTCCGCTTGTGCTTCAGTATCATCTTTAAATTGCACTTTATCTAACTTTGATAAACCATCAACTAATTTAGCAACCTGTGTACCAAATTTTTTCTTTATATCATCAGCCGTTGAAGGTGTATCTTCAACTACATCATGAAGTAATGCTGCTTGAATTGAGGCTGCATCTAAATGAAATTCAGATGCAATACATGCTACGGAAACAGGATGAGAAATATAAGCCTCTCCTCCTATCCTTTTTTGTCCCATATGGGCTTTACTGCTATAGCGATATGCCTCCCAAATTAATTCTATTTCTTCTTGAGGAAGATAGGCTTTTAGTAAAACTGTAAGTTTTGATTCTTGTGTATCTGCGGGTAAAAGTGGGGGAGTAACTTTAAGTAGTTTTTCCGCCTTATTATTATGAGCGGTATTAGCCATTTATTTAGCAAGATATTTAATAAAAAATATCCTAATAAGTTGTACTTTTTTTGAGAATATCAGAACCAATTAATCCAGCTGCAATTTCTCTTAACGCTAAAACAGAGTGCTTATCATTTGAATTTAATGCAGCAATATCAATAAGTGGTTCCGCTCCATTTGCAAGCTGTCTAGATCTAAATGCAGCTACTAAGGTCAATTGAAATCTATTCGGTATTTGTTCTAAACAATCATCAACTGTAATTCTTGCCATTTAAATTATCCTTTAATTTATTTTGTTAATTCATCAATGAGATATTTGTGATTTAAAATTTGATTTTCTGTTTTTAAATTAAAAGCTTCTGGTTTAAAATTTATAATTGTCTTAAGTTCAGACAAAGCTTTTTCAAAATCGTCATTAATTATAACATAATCAAATTTTTCTAAATGGCTCATTTCATTCCTTGCAGCTGCAACTCTTAAGCTGATATCTTTCTTACTATCTTGGCCGCGCTTATGAAGTCTGTCTTCTAAATCTTTAATTGATGGCGGAACTATAAAAATACCAATAGCTTCTGGAAATAATTTTTTGACACTAAATGCGCCTTGGTAGTCAATCTCTAAAATAATGTCTTCACCATCCTCAATGGCTTTTTTTACTGTTAACTTTGAAGTTCCATAAAGAGATCCGTGACATTTCGCCATTTCCAAAAAATCATTATTATCCATCATTTTTTTAAAACTAATTTCATCTAAGAAAAAATAATCTTCTCCATCTTTTTCACCAATTCTTGGCTGTCTTGTTGTAAAAGATATAGAGACTTTTATATTGTGATTATCAGACACAAGGGCCTTAACCAAAGAAGTTTTACCTGCACCAGATGCAGCTGTAATAATAAATAAGTTTCCATTAGATGATTTCATAATCTATTCTATATTTTGTATTTGTTCTCTAATTTGATCAATTAATACCTTCAGATCAACTGATATTTTTGAAATATCTCTTGAGATTGATTTGGACCCAAGTGTATTTGCTTCCCTATTAAATTCCTGCATCAGGAAATCTATCTTCTTACCAACAGGCTCAGACTTATTTAATAATCTTCTTAATTCGGAAATATGAGCTCCCAATCTGTCTAGCTCTTCCTCTACATCTCCTTTTTGAACAAAAATTAAAAATTCCTGTTTCAAACGATCTTGGTCAATATCGATTAATGCAACTTTAAATTTAGCTTTAATTTTTTTTTGATGAGATTTAATCGCTAATGGCATAATTTTTTTTACATTTAACACCAATTTTTCTATTAAATTTAATTTAGCTATAATAATTTTTCTTATTTTAGCCCCTTCTCTTTTTCTATCTATTACCAGCTTATCAAGAGCTTGTTGTGTATATTTTAAAAGAATTTTTTCTAATTTTTTTACCTCTAATTTATTTTTTTTTACCCCAGCGATACGCATTAATTCAAGAGGATTAATTGGTTGGGGGGAATTAATAAACGAAGCAATTTTTTCAGAGGTCTTAATTAAATCTTTGATCTCTCTAAAATCTATATTTTTTGGGTCAAGATCCTCCTCAACTGGTTTTAAATAAATTTTATAATCAGCCTTCCCTCGACTTATACTTTTAGTAATTTGATTTCGTATTTTTGGCTCAAGAGTTTTAAGATCTTCACTTAGTTTCAACTGTAGCTCAAAATAGCGACTATTTAGCGTCTTAATCTCGAGTACCAAATTACCGTATTCTGTTTCGTGCTCTCCAAAGAAAAAGCTTGTCATACTTGAAATCATAATCACTCTTTAATAAATTTTTTATCTATTTTAACAATCTAATCTCTATTTTGGTTATAAACCTTTTCTTGAATAGATTATAATCAACTTATAATGAATTAAACTAAAGGAATTGCATGCGACTATCTCAACGAAAAAACAATGAGCTACGATCTATAGAAATTATAAGAAATTACACTAAGCATGCAGAAGGTTCGGTTCTTATTAAATGTGGTGACACTCATGTCATATGTACTGCAAGTGTTGAAGAAAACGTCCCTTCTTTTTTAAAAGGTAAAAATCAAGGCTGGGTTACAGCTGAATACGGCATGCTCCCCAGATCGACATCAACGAGAATGGCACGAGAATCTGCAAAAGGAAAACAATCGGGAAGAACCCAAGAGATACAAAGATTGATAGGGAGAAGCTTAAGATCAATTATTGACCTAAAAAAATTGGGGGAAATAACAATTAAAATTGATTGTGATGTTATCCAGGCTGATGGAGGAACTAGAACGGCCAGTATCACTGGTGCTTATGTAGCATTGTATGATGCTATTCAATATATTATTACTAAAGGAATTATAAAAGATTCGCCTATCATTGATTCTATTGCCGCTATATCTCTTGGGGTCAAAGACTCAGATATTCTGCTTGATCTAGATTATGCTGAGGATTCAACATGCGATACTGATATGAATATTGTAATGACAGGTGGTGGAAAATTTATTGAAATTCAAGGAACTGCTGAAGGTGAAGCATTTACTCGTGATGAATTGAATAATTTGATTGATATGGCCGAACAGGGCATTAAGCAATTAACTGTTATACAAAATTCTCTTATTTTGTAGATTAAAAAAATGACAAAAATTGTTATAGCAACAAGTAACGAAAAAAAGTTATCTGAAATCAAAGCTCTGCTTTCCGAGCTGCCCATTGAGATTGTTCCACAATCTCAATTTGGTATTGAATCTTGTGCGGAGCCTTTTAATACATTTATTGAAAATGCTTTAGTTAAAGCAAGATTTGCATCCAAAGAAACAAGTTTTCCTGCAATAGCAGATGATTCTGGGCT
>ENA-OSJC01000999-OSJC01000999.1-marine-metagenome-genome-assembly--contig:-NODE-999-length-24869-cov-8.998790_pt1 | contig 24869 bp, 22 predicted proteins | sample MGYA00237885_ERZ534234 | MGnify/ENA primary metagenome ERZ534234 (study PRJEB26413, sample SAMN06343907) | marine metagenome | isolation source: coastal waters | place: Atlantic Ocean: West Antarctic... | reverse complement strand
CAGGAATCTGATTCTACTGCATAATAGCCACCAGGATATGTTTTTTGCGCATCTGTATAAGTTGCACTTGCTTTCATAGTATAGCCATTCATCATTGTCTGTCGGACATAGTTAAAAGTTAATCCAGCAGGAATATTTAGCGATGAAGCCCATACACAATCAGCGCCAGGTGTTACTGCATCACAAATCCTACTATTGCCTGTATCTGATGGAACTTCATATGTGTCGCCAGTACAAACTCCTGTAGCAACATTATAACTCTCACAAAATGTAAAATCTTTGGTTGTTAAAATATAACTTTCAGGTGTACTGACAGCATATTGGCTCATATGCATATGAACAGAGCTAACAGCTGAATGGGCTTTAACTGATTTAGGAAGAAGAATGCCTAGGGAGAATAGCATTATAAGTAATATTGAAAAAATATATGTTTTAGTCATATATATATTAGGTTTTATTTTTCCTTAGGTAGCCTAAAATTAGCATAGCTATCATAGTAATTATTGTAAACCATTTTATTGAAGTGACCATACTAGCTAGCATTACTTGAGTTTCAATTAAATCTAAATAATTAATATTCATATAAGCAATATTAATGTTTTCAATTATATCTAATAGAAATGCTGTAATAGGAATAAATAAAATCAGATTGTTATTTTTAAACAGCTTCACATAAGCTCCCAAAATCAGAGATGTATATAGAATTGGATAGATCGTATCTAAGATTAAAGTAGAGTATAAATTTATATAACGCCCATTTTCTCCCATTTGATAAAAACTTTTGAATACATCTGCTGATGTATAACTCAAGTTAAGATCTAACATATTCCACACTATGCCATATGGTAATAAGATAAATGCAAGACCGCATAAATTAAATAAAATAAATATAATTATCTGAGATTTTTTTTGAGAAACGTAATTTAAATATTTATTAATCATTTTCTTTTACAAATATCATTCCAATTATTCCTAGAACATTAAATAACATTATCGCAAGCATGGCATGCTGAAGATTATTATCAATTAATAATATTAAAGACATTATGCCTGGAACCAACCATGAGGTTGATTTTCCAGCAAATGCATATAAACCAAAAAATTCAGTTGCCTTATCTGGTGGTGAAATTTTTGCCATTAAAGCTCTAGACGCTGTTTGAGTGGGTCCATAAAAAGTGGCAATCCCAATAACAACCAAGGTATATACGACCTGACTAGTAGAGTTAAATATGCCCATAGTAAGTTTTTCAACTTCTGAAGAAAACGGTGCAACATCAACAAAATAAAAAATTGTGTCTTTATCCATTGAAAGAGCTAAAATTCCAGATATTAACAATCCCCATAATGAAATATTAATTACATTTTTTGAACCTACTCTATCATTAAGATATCCGCCTAAAATAGAGCTGGGTCCAGCAAAAAGATTTAGAATAATACCAAGAATTAAAACTTGGGTTAAAGTCATACCGATTACTTGACTGGCATAAATTCCACCAATAACAAATAGTGCATTCAAGGCATCTTGAAAAAATAATCTAGCAATTAAAAATGTGAAAATATTTTTGAAGTTTTTTAACTCTTTAAATGTATTGACTAAATTAGTTGTGCCTTGTTTTATGGATAGTAGAATTGGTATTTGCTTACTCTTAGTATCTGGGGTAAATAAAAATAAAGGTATTATAAAAAATGCATACCAAATTGCGCATAATGGTCCAATAATTCTAATATGTTCGTAAGTACTAGTATCTAGTCCATAAAGTGAGTTAGTTTCACCTCCTGGCCAGACAAAGAAAATTAAAAATAAAATTAAACCTATTAACCCAGCAATGTATCCAAGTCCAAATCCTAAACCACTAAGCACTCCCATATTTTCTTTGGTTTCTATGGTGGTTAACATTGAATTATTAAATACTTCTCCAAAACCTACTGCCATAGATGCTAAGATAAGACCAAACATTACTAGCCAAATTCCATTTGGTGCACCTGGATATGCGTACCAAAGTAAGCCCATTCCAATTACAAACAAAAGTGACCATAAGCCCATCCATCTTTTTCTATTGCCTCTTAAATCAGATATAGATCCTAGTATTGGACTTAGGATTGCAATTGCAATGCCAGAGATGGTTTGGGTTAAGGTAAATTTCTGCGCTCCATCAGCGCCTGTAATAAAGACATCAGTAAAATAAACTGCAAATACAAATGTCATAATTAGTGTGTAGAAAGGTTGATTAGCCCAATCAAACATGGTCCAAGATAAACGTCCTAATCGTGATGCTCTTAATTTGCTCATATATTAGCTGTAGCTTATACAAATGATCTGAATATGCATGTTAAATAATTGGAGCGAGTGATGAGATTCGAACTCACGACCTAAACGTTGGCAACGTTTCGCTCTACCCCTGAGCTACACTCGCATTCATTGTAAATAGCCAATTTCTGACAATGAAGGATTAAAATAAAAGGTTGGCGTTAAAAAGCAAGACAAATTTAATTTTAATCTATTTGCCAATACATTATCTTATTGAATTATTATCAGTATTTTATAGGTTCCAATTAAGTTTTCACAACGTAATAAAGGTAGATAATTAATAATGATTAAAAAATATAAGCTAGTAAGTTTTTTAATATATTTTGGACAGAGATTATTTTTTATTAGAGGTATAGTTAAGAGATCTTTAATTACTACAATTCATAACCTGATTAATTATGATTCATCGAAAGATCCAATTGAATCTAGAGTTGGTACTGTGGTTGATAGAGTTCCATTCTATTTTTATTTTGATGGTATGTCCGAAACAAAGCAATTGTTTGGCTCTTATAATAAAAAAGAAATTAATTTTTTAAAAAAAAATACTGTATCTAAATCTATATTTATAGACATAGGTGCTAATATTGGTTTTTATACACAAAATATTGCTTCTACTTTTACAAAATCGAATTTTTCTAGAATAATCGCAATTGAACCAAATCCAATATTAGTTGATAGAATAAAAGATAATCTATCTCTTCTACATAATAATATTCCTGAAATTGCTAATAAGGTTATTATTGAAAATTATGCTATTGGATTAGAAAAAAAAGAGATTTATCTAGATTTAAGTGAGGGGTATGGTAACGCTCGCGTAGAAAACAGTGAAAATTCAGAAGCTATAAAAATAAATATGATAAGTCTACTAGAGCTAGTTCAAAAGAATAAAGTTAAATATATAACTAATTTAAAAATAGATGTTGAAGGTTATGAAGATAGAGCTTTAAAACCTTTTTTTGAAAATGCACCATTAAGTTTATTTCCAAAAAATATGGTGATTGAGTATACAAGCCAAAATGAATGGGAAGATAAAAATTTTATTAATTACTTGTTTGATAAAGGTTATAAAGAAATAATAAGAACAAGGGGTAATTTATGTCTCAGTTTAACTAGCTAGCATTAAATCAAAATCTTATATCGAGAAATTTGCTACTTGTTTTCTTAGATTAAGTTCATATTTCAATATTCAATAAATAATGTACTATTTAACTAATGAAAATTTATAACTCCATCACTGAACTACCTAATAAATTAGCTATTTTTCCATTAACTGGCGCCGTCTTATTTCCTCAAACCCAGTTACCACTAAATATTTTCGAACCTAGATATCTTCAAATGATTGACGAAGTTTTAAGTTCTCCAGATAGAATAATGGGAATGATACAGCCTAACATATCAAAAAATGATCCTAATTCTAAAAATTTAAAAAAGGTTGGCTGCGCTGGAAGAATTTCATCTTTTAGTGAGACTGGAGATGGAAGATATTTGGTTACATTGACTGGATTAATTCGCTTTGAGGTTAATAACGAATTAGATACAACGACTCAATATCGTCAAGTTATTACTAATTATGACAATTATAAGGAAGATCTTCTACCAGCCAATGTAGAGAATATTGATAGAAAAAGTCTTCTAATTTTAATTAAGAAATATTTAGAGCAAAGAAATTTATTAATAGACTGGGAAATCATTGAACAATCTCCTACTGAGCAATTAATTAATTATAGTGGTGTACTAGTTCCTTTTGAGCCGGAAGAAAAACAGCTTCTACTGGAGACAAAAAGTTTATTTGATAGATGCAAAACATTAGAATCATTATTTCAATCCTATCAATTTCAAAATAATCAAGACAGCAATAGCTCTGAATTACATTAAAATTTAAATAATCTATTGTCCTGTTGCACTTTTTATAATTTTATTTTTTATAAAATTACTTTTATTAACTGAAATTAAACCAAAATCTGATATTGTATTTATTAAGAAACTCCTATTTTTAAAAATTTCATCAAGATAATTTGTTGCAAAAGTGAAGATAGCATTATCCGTTTGTCTTTCACTTTGAAATTCACTTAATATTATTTCATTACCGAGTGAATATCCTAAATACTTAAAATGTTCTATTTTGCCTTTGAGGGCAATTATATCTTTAATTGCCAAGTTCAAACCTTGACCAGCAATAGGGTGTAATGAATGCGCTGCATCACCCATTAATATAATTGATTTTGAGATAATTTTTTTTGCATACTCAAAATTTAATTTATATTTCTTTATATCCATAACTTCTAATTTACCTGTGACGGAAATAAAAATTTCATTAATTTTTTCTGATATTTTTTCAATATCATAATTTAATTCTGGAGCAGTGTTATCTAATGACCAAATAACTGAAGCAAGTTTTTCATTGATGGGTAAAAAAGCTAAAGCACCTTTATTTGTAAAAAATTGATAAGCATGTCCACAAGTGTTAGTTTTTACATTCATAACTATCGAAGTTTGATTTAATTCTTTTTTTAATTGATTGTTATTAAAGTTTTCATTTATTAAATTGGATTTCTTATCGGCTATAATTAGTATATGAGTAATTATTTCCTCACCATTACTTAATATTAATTTTGTATTTGCTCCTTGATGTTTGTATTCACTCACTGAAGTATCATTTAGAATAATAATATTTTTATTTTTTTTAATTTGATTATCTAAACTTTTATTTAAACTATTGTTTATAATTATTCTTCCCATTTCATCTTTAGAGTTTTTTTCTTTAAAATGAATTTGAAATTTTTTTGCAGATTTATATTGCTCAAGTTTAGAACAAGAGATTTCTTTAATTGGCATCGATTCATTAATTAAATCTTCTATGCCAAGTTCTGTCAGAAAATTAATTGAATTTTGCGAAAAGAATGTGACTAGATTTGAAGTGTTAGTTATTGAATTTGATTGCTCAAAAATTTTAACTTTACGATGCTCAGATGCTAACGCAAGTGCAGTCAGCTTTGAGGTAATACCTAAACCTATTATTGCTATATCAGTTTTAATCATGTTATTTATAAATAATCTACATATTCTACTTATGAAAAATTGAATAAAATATATATAATAATGTATGAATCATTTAACGAATTATCTATGTTAATATTTGATTAGACCAAAAAAATGCAACTTATCTCTAAAACATATAAAAGCTTTATAAGTAATAGATTAGCAGAAATTTCTGGCTTAGTCTTCCTTGGTTTAGCTTTCCTAACTTTTGGCGTCCTTTTTTCATATTCATCTCTAGATCCGAGTTTTAATAATATCACTGACCAAGAAGCTCGGAATATATTGGGGTTTACTGGGGCAAAAATTGCTGACTTGTTAATACAAATATTAGGTTCATCAAGTTATCTACTTATGCTATTTTTTTTAACTTGGTCTTACCGACTTATCATATTTAAAAAATTACCTTATTTTATAATCAATCTATTTTCTAGTATCGCTAGCCTGCTAATTATAGATTTAATATTTTTAACTTATGATGTGCAAATTCTACATGGTTTTCTTTCATTGGAAATTTTTAATAGTTTAATTGAACCACTGTTAATAAAAAATAATCTATACTTAGAAATAACACTTACTTTTACACTATCAATACTATTTCTAACTTTCTTTCTTATAGCTTGTGCTCTTGATCAAAAAGATTGGAAGACGATATTCTTTACTATCTGGTTAGGTTGCAAATTAATTTTTAAAAATATTATAATATTATCAAAGTATGTATTTTCTAAAAAACAAGATCATAACTTTAAGCTAAATAAAAAAATAAATTTACCGGTTGAAGAAAAGATTGAGCCCAAAATTGACTTTGAATCAATTAAAAATGAATCAGTATCAAAATACATAAGTCCTGAAAAAATTTCTGCAGATATAATTCAGAAAAAAATGGCTTTCAGTGAAGATATCAACTACACGCCTCCAATAATTGATATTTTATCAACTCCACCAACTGTTTCAACTTCATTAGTTTCAAAGGAAGAAATGGATACTAATGCTATAAGGTTACAGGAAATTTTAGCTGATTTTAAAATTGAAGGAAAAATAATAAATGTTAACCCAGGTCCAGTTGTTACTATGTATGAATTACAACCTGCACCAGGAACTAAAGCTTCAAAAATTATTGGTTTATCAGATGATATAGCTAGAAATATGAGTGCTGTTTCTGCGCGTGTAGCAGTGATTCCAGGTAAAAATGTTATTGGAATTGAAATGCCAAATAAAACTCAAGAAGCTGTTTTTTTGAGTGAGTTATTTAAAAAAGAAAAATTTATATCTTCACAGGCCAATCTATTACTAGCTTTAGGTAAAGATATTGCTGGCAATGCCTACTTTGCTGACTTAGCCACAATGCCTCACTTATTAATTGCTGGTACTACTGGTTCTGGAAAGTCTGTAGGTATCAATGTAATGATATTATCAATATTATTTAGATTATCTCCGGAGGAATGTAAATTTATTCTTATTGATCCTAAAATGTTAGAGCTTTCTGTTTACGAGGGGGTTCCTCATTTAATTACTCCAGTAGTAACAAATCCAAAGAAAGCAATTACTGCACTTAAGTGGGTTGTCAAAGAAATGGAAGGCAGATATCAAAAGATGTCTCTATTGGGTGTTAGAAATATAGAAAGTTATAATCAAAGAATTAAAGAAGCTATTAAAAATAATGAAACTATAAGTCGCAAAATAACAGCGGGGCTTAATCCAGATACTGGTCAACCAAAATATGAAAACATAAATATTGATTTACATAAAATGCCTTTCATAGTTGTAGTTGTTGATGAAATGGCAGATTTAATGATGGTGGCTGGAAAAGAAATTGAGCATACAATACAAAGACTTTCACAAATGGCTAGAGCTGCTGGAATACATTTAATTATGGCCACACAAAGACCAAGTGTTGATGTAATAACTGGAACAATCAAAGCAAATTTTCCAACTCGTATAAGTTTTCAAGTCAGTTCCAAATTTGATAGTAGAACCATTTTAGGAGCAGAAGGATCGGAAAGATTGCTGGGTAAAGGTGATATGCTGCTTATGATGGGTGGTGGGCGAACTACTAGAATACATGGTCCTTTTGTTTCAGATAAAGAAGTTGAAGAAATTGTTGCATCTTTAAAAAAACAAGGATTACCAGAATTTATTGAAGATATTACCAAGGAAGAAGATGAAAATGAAATTTCTCAAGATGGAGATGATTCTAATAAAGATGAATTATTTCAACAATGTTTAGATATCATATCTAGAGAAGGCAAAGCTTCTACGAGTCTTTTACAACGTAAGTTACAAATAGGCTATAACAGAGCAGCAAGAATTATGGATCAGCTCGAAGATAACGGTTTTATTAGTCCTGCAAACCACGTTGGTAAAAGAGAAGTTTTTTATGATAAATTTAAAAGCTAAATTTTATAAATTAATTAGTGTTTTTATATCTCTTTATTCAATAAGTGTATTTTCTGAAGAAAATAAATACATAGATATAATTGAAAAAGATTGGAATAATACTCAAACAATTTCAGGTAGATTTCACCAAAAACTTAATGATGATAATATTGTTTCAGGAAATTTTTATATTCAGAAACCATACAAATCTAATTTTACATATGATAATAAATTAGAAAATATTATTACATCAAAGTTCTTTATAAATATTGTTGATAACAAAAAGTTTTTGATTGATAGGTATCCCATAATAAATCAACCAATCTATAAGATATTATCAGAGGAAATTAACCTTAAAGAAACGTTTAAAATTTTATCAATAAAAAATATAAATAATGAAATTGCTATAAATTTATTCTCTAAAAATAATTCATCTAATAGTAAGGCAAAAATTAAAATAACTTTTAATAGGGATGATTATTCATTGAAAAATTGGGAAATAATTGATGATCTGGGTCAATCAACATATTTAGAGTTTACAAAGATTAGAAAGAATATATCAATAGATCAAGAGTTGTTCATTATTAAACAACAATAAGACTATAACGATAATATTATACAAAAATCAAATTAGTATGGGTATAGATAAAAGTTCTCTCAAAGAACTAAAGCAGTGGCTTGAATCAAATAAAATAACCGAAGTAGAATGTATCTTTCCAGACATGGCAGGATCAACTAAAGGCAAAATATTGCCTGTTAATAGATTTATCAAATCAGTAGAAGATCAGAGTTTAAAAATTGCTGACTCAGTTTTTGGACAAACTGTTTCTGGAAAATGGATTGATGAAAGTCAAATCATAGACTATGTAGAAGAAGATGAATTAATGATACCTGATCTTAGTACATTAAAAAAATTACCTTGGAACAAAGAGCCTACTGCTCAAGTAATATGTGATCTTCATTATATCTCAGGTGCACCATCAGCGGTAGCACCTAGACAGGTTTTAAAAAAAATAATTCAACTACTTAAAGATAATGATTTAAGAGCAGTTGTCGCTCCTGAACTTGAATTTTATTTGTGTGAAAAAAATCTTGATCCAAATATTCCCTTACAAACACCTGTTGGAAAATCTGGAAGAAGAGCTAATGGAAGTGATGTATTTGGTATTGATTCAGTAAATGAATTTGATGTTTTTTTAGATGATATATATGATTATTGTGAGACTTTAGATATTGGTGTTGATACCTTAGTGCATGAAAGTGGACCATCCCAAATTGAAATAAATCTAAATCATGGTGACCCATTAAAACTTGCTGATCAAACATTTATGTTTAAACGTGCCGTCAGGCAAGTTGCTTTGAAACATGGTATTCATGCAACATTTATGGCAAAGCCACACCAAGGTCAGCCTGGCAGCTCAATGCATATTCACCAAAATTTAGTTTCTATTAAAAATGGCAATAACATTTTTTCAGATGCAAATGGAAAAGAATCGGAAAAATTTTATAATTATATTGGTGGTTTACAGACTTATTTACCAGATGCAATGGTTTTTTTTGCTCCATATGTAAACTCCTATCGAAGATTTGTAATAGATGCCTCAGCACCAATAAATACACATTGGGGATTTGAAAATAGAACAGTTGGTCTTAGGGTTCCTCTTTCGTCACCAGAATCAAAAAGAGTGGAAAATAGAATACCTGGTGCAGATACAAATCCTTATTTAGCAATTGCTGCATCTCTAGCTTGTGGTTATTTGGGTATTCAAGAAAACTTAGAACCAGAAAAGCCAATAGCAAGTAGTGGTTTTGAACGCCGTCATAATATTCCAAAGTATCTCCCTGATGCTATAAAAAGAATCAAAGTTAGTGATAACTTAGCAGAGATAATGGGTAAAGATTTTATAACTTTATATGCAGAAGTTAAACAGACTGAGCATGATGCGTATCAGAATGTGATTAGTGCTTGGGAGCGAGATCACTTATTATTGAATGTATAATTATTCTTAATATTTGGAACTTATATTTATTTGGTAGCCATCATCAATATGTATAATAATATTGTTTAGATTCAATTTTTTTTCAATCTTTTGTCTCATAAAATAAATATGCGTTTCTAAAGTATGAGTATCTATACCTTCGCTGTAATTCCAAACCTTTGATAACAGTTGCTTTTTATTCAAGGAAATATTCTTATTATCAATTAAGGTTTGAAATATTTCATTTTCTTTGTCTGTTAGATATAGTGAAGCATCACCTACATAAATAGTTTTTAAACGTGATGAATAATTAAACTCCTTAAATTTTTTTATTTCTGACAAGGCAGCAATATTTTGTTCAATTAAATTTTTGAATTTTTCTAGTAATGCTAAAATATTTATTGGCTCAATAATAATTTCATAATTAACATAATTAACAGATAATTGATCCATAATATCTACGGGTATTTCACCTATTATAAATAAATAATTGTTAAGAATAATTTCATCTTTAATCAATGCATTTAAAGAAATATTATCTAGAATTAATATGAGATTATTCTTATTAAGATTTTCAATAATATTATAAACAATTCTATTATTATCTTTATTATTATTATTATTAAGTTGTAATGCAAGTTCAGCAAAAACTTGCTTCAAGTCTTCACACCCCAATAAAAAATCAATATTATTATCTACATGCATTTTAATATAGTATAATAAATCATGATCCTAGTCAGAAACAAAGTTCTTAAATATAAAAATTTTCTCTATAAGTGTGCAGTTGGTGAAAATGGTATTACAAATAGCAAAATTGAGGGTGATAGATGTTCGCCTAGTGGGATTTATTCAATTGAGAAAATTTACTTTAGAAAAGATAAACTAAACTTACCAAAAATAGATTTTCAAACTATTGCTATAAATAAAAATTTTGGATGGTGTGATGATATCAAAAGCTTGCACTATAATAAGTTTATCGAATTTCCTTTTTCACATAGTGCTGAAAGGCTGTTTAGAGATGATGATATATATAATATTGTTTGTGTTATTAACTATAATACTAATCCAATAATGAAAAACGTTGGAAGTGCTATCTTTTTGCATATAGCAACTACCAACTATTCTGGAACAGCAGGATGCATAGCTCTCAAACAAGACGACTTAATTGAGTTGTTACAAAATATAAATGCAGATACAAAAATTAATATACTAGATTAATCTCTAGATCCAAATATGGCTGTACCAATCCTTATATGAGTTGCACCATATTTTAATGCAGTGTCATAATCGTTCGTCATTCCCATACTTAAATATTTAATATGATTATTTTTTGCTAAACTTTGTAAAGTTGCAAAGTGCTCATCGGGAGCCTCATTTTCAGGAGGTAGGCACATTAATCCATCAATATTAAGGTTATTATTTTTACATTTTTGAATCAAGGCTTCAGTTTGTTCTAAATTAACACCAGATTTTTGAACTTCATTTCCAGTGTTAACTTGTATGAAAAATGTTTTATCTTTAATTTTTAAAGGATCCATTTGTGAAATAATATCAATAATTTTTTCTCTATCTAATGTATGAATTACATCACAATTTTCAATAATTTCATAAATTTTTCTACTTTGTATTGAGCCTATAAAGTGAAGATTTATATTGTTAAATTTATTTTTTAAATTCGGCCATTTTCTAATTACTTCTTGTAGTTGGTTTTCTCCAAAGGATCTGTGACCTGCATTAATAATAGGAAGCATATCATCTACAGTTTTTCTTTTACTTACTGCAATTAACTCGACTTCCTCTATATTTCTTTTAGAATCTATAATGGATTTTTCAAAATCTTTAAGAAAATTTTTATAGTCTGACATTAGAGAATGTGTAATCTTTTTTAAATTTTTAATAAAAAAAAACACCCCATAAATTAATACGGGGTGTTTTTTGTAACAAATTTATAAAGTTAGATTAGAATCCTACTGAATAAATTACGTTCCATGCTTGATTGTCAATAGCAGTACCGTCATCAATATCAGTGTACTGAAGTGTTACATTCATTCCACCTAGGTCTTTACCAATTGAATATACAGATGCATCTTGATCAGTAGTAGCATCTAGATCTTCAAAAGTATAACCGAGAGATAATCCAGCCATAGTAGTATTTAGTCCAATGACAGTTGACTCAGAGCCAGCATCATCATCATAAATACCATAACCCAAAGATACACCTGCTACAGAGTAACCAACAGTCATGAAATTATCATCACTTCCATCATCGTCATCAACAGCACCAGCCGCTAATGAAATACCCATTAATGAACCTTTAGCAGCAATAGCTGTATTTCTTACTCCAGCTGTAGTATTACCACCACCGAAGTCTACGTTTGCAGTGTTTTCACCCATAGAAACAGCTACTGTCCAACCACTTATTGAAGGAGAAGTATATTTAATACCCATTCCTTCATCGGCATCACCGTCACTGTATGTTCCTAGTCTTTGGTTTGAGTACACAGCTTTAGAACCAGCTGGCATACTATCCATGCCATCAACAGCAGAATTATGGATTTGACCGAAACCTATAGTTCCCATGCCAGTATCAATAGCAGTTGAGAAACCCATAGAAGCTCCAGTAATAGAGAAGCCCGCAGACAGTCCCATACCGTTATCTAAAGTTGATCCGTATGTAACGTATACAGAAGATGTTGACATAGCATGACTCATACCTGAGTTGCTGTCACCACTTGTTACATTACCTTGATATAAACCACTTAGGCTTAGATCAGCATGTGCTGCAGAAGCAGACATAATTGTCGCTAGCGCAGTATATGCAGTTATTTTTGACTTATTCATATAATTTTTCCTTTTGTGAATTGATCAATTTATTAAAACCGAGTTCTTAATCTAGAATTAATAACTCGAACATTATGCATTATGAGTAAATAATTTCACTTTTCAATGAATATGATACTAAAATATCACTATATTTTCAAACTGTGATATTTTTGTCACACCTGTAATAACTGCTAATTTTCTGTACTAATGATGATTAATTGTTTAAAAATAACCACTTAAAAATTTAATAATTCAATAAATTTAGATTAAATAACAATATGTTTTCAAAAAAATTGATCTTAGCTGTAATTTTTCCGAGTTTTTTAGCAATTTCATGTAGTTCTTTAGATATTCAGCAAAATGAAACTGATCTTTGGGCAGACAGGTTGGAATCTGATGGTAAAGATGTTAAAAGTGCAACACCCCTGCAAGACTTTTTTCCAGATATTTTTGGTAATTCTTATGCATCTATTAATAATTCAATAACTTATGAAGTAGCTTTAAATAAACTATCTATATTGCCAATCATAACGGCAAGTAAGCAAGATGGTATAATAACAACTGACTGGTACAGCACTTCTTCCAATTCTTCGGAAAGAGTTAAATTTAATATTATTATTAAAGATGACAATATGACTGAAAACTCCATTCAAATTAATATGTTTAAAGAGATACTAGATGGTAATGTTTGGAAGACTGAAAAAATAGATTCTAATACTGCAGACAAAATCAAAGAAAATATTTTATTAACAGCAAGAAAAGTAAAAGCTGCCGCAGAACTATCTTAAATTTTATTTATAAATAATTAATATTGTTTATTACTATATTCAATATTTTTTAAAGAGATAACTACAATGGAAGAAAGATTTAATCCGAAAAAAGTTGATAGTAAATGGCAAGCTATTTGGGATGAGAAAAACTACTTTATAGCTAAACAAAATACAAAAAAAGAAAAATACTATATTCTTGAAATGTTTCCTTACCCATCTGGTAAAATCCACATGGGTCATGTTAGAAATTATACGTTAGGAGATGTAGTAGCAAGATTCAAAAGAGCTCAAAACTTTAATGTACTTCATCCAATGGGATGGGATGCTTTTGGTCTACCAGCTGAAAATGCAGCTAAAGAAAATAAAACCTCTCCAGATGCGTGGACCTATAGCAACATTGAGGAAATGAAAAGACAACTTAAATTAATGGGTCTATCAATTGACTGGTCAAAAGAAATTGCTACATGCAATAAATCTTACTACCAACATCAACAACAACTTTTTAGTGATTTATATAAAAATAATTTAGTTTATAAAAAAGAATCTCTTGTTAACTGGGATCCTACCGAACAAACAGTTCTTGCTAATGAACAAGTAATAGATGGCAAGGGATGGCGCTCTGGGTCTGAGATAGAACGAAAAACTTTATCTCAGTGGTTTTTTAAAATTACAGATTTTGCTGAAGATTTATTAGATGGCCTTAAAGATCTTCCAAGGTGGCCTGAAAAAGTAAAAGCCATGCAAGTAAACTGGATTGGAAAATCAACGGGGTGTGAAATAAATCTTGATATGGTTGATAAAAAATTTAATCATTTAGATAGTAAACTTAATATCTATACCACACGACCAGACACCATATTTGGAGCAACATTTTGTGCTATATCACCCGGCCACCCGTTAGCACTTGAACTAGCAAAATCTGACAATCAAATAAGAGAATTTATTAAAAAACATCAATCAATTAATTTTACTGAAGAGGCATTGGCTAAAGCAGAAAAAGAGGGATTAAAAATTAAATATCATATTAAGCACCCTCTAATTAATGAAAAATTTATTCCCTTATATATCGCTAACTTTGTTCTTATGGACTATGGTTCTGGTGCTATATATGGCTGTCCAGCTCATGATCAGCGCGATCTAGATTTTGCCAACAAGTACAATATAGAAGTTATACCAGTAATTTGTCCTGAAGATTTAGACGAACAAAGTTTTAGAATAACTAATGAAGCATATGTTGGTGAGGGTAAAATAATTAACTCAGACTATTTAAATAACCTATCTATCCCTGAAGCTCAAACTAAAGTAATAGATATTTTAGAAAAAAAGAGAATTGGATTAAAAAAAATTAATTATAGACTGCGCGACTGGGGTATATCCAGACAAAGATATTGGGGATGCCCTATACCTATTATTTATAGAGAAGATGGTGAAGTGATTGCCTTAACAGGTGAAAACTTGCCAATCGAATTACCTAAAGATGTAGATTTAAATGCTCCAGGTAATCCACTTGAAAATCATCCAACCTGGAAATACACAACGTGCCCACAAACAGGAATGAAGGCAATAAGAGAAACAGACACTTTAGATACGTTTGTTGATTCTGCTTGGTATTTTCTAAGATTCTGTTCTGCCAAAAATGACAGTGAACCTTTTGATAAAACAGATATCGATTACTGGATGCCAGTAGATCAATATGTAGGAGGGGTTGAACATGCAATCTTGCATCTACTATATTCAAGATTTTTTACAAAAGCCCTTAACAATATAGAGAAGGTTAATTTTACTGAGCCATTTGATGGTTTGTTTACCCAAGGCATGGTCTGTCATGAAACTTATAAAACTGAAACTAATGATTGGGTATTTCCTGACGATGTCATAGAGCAAGATGGTTTGTTTAAACATATCAAAACTAAAGAAAGTATTTTTAAGGGGCCAGTTGAGTCAATGTCTAAATCTAAAAAAAATGTAATAGACCCAGAAAATATTATTAAAGAATATGGGGCTGATACAGCACGCTGGTTTATGCTTTCTGATAGTCCTCCTGAGAGAGATATAAACTGGTCATTATCTGGAATAAATGGTGCATGGAAATTCACTCAGAAATTTTGGAGAGTAGTTCGTGATTGTAAAAATATTTTTGATATTGATATTAATAAAGTGCCAGAAAACATTAGTCAGAAAACTATTGGTTTTAGAAAAAAAATACATCAAAACCTTAAGTTAATTACCGATAGTGTTAATAACTTTCAAATGAATGTAGCGGTGGCAAAAATCCATGAGTTAACCAATGATATTAATAGTTTTAGTGCAGAGCATGAAGATTCAAGATGGGCAAAAAAAGAGGCTTTAAACATACTGGTTAGAGTGACTGAACCTATGATGCCTCATATTGCAGAAGAATGTTGGTCTATGATGGGTAACTCCGCATCAATCATAGAGAGTGCATGGCCAACATTAGAAGAATCATTGCTAATTAATGATGAGGCAATGATTATTGTTCAAATAAATGGCAAAAAAAGAGGTGAGCTAAAATTACCCAATGGCTCAAGTGAAGATGTTGTTTTTAATGAATCTATGAAATTAAATAATATTAATAAATTTGTTACACAAAATATATTAATTAAAAAGAAAATTTACATACCTAATAAAATTTTAAATATTGTCTTATAAAATGAATAGAAAAGATAGAAGAAAACAGAAATCGATTCAAAACAATTCACTACCTATGAGTGAATTTATGCATGCATATAATTATCATGAAAATGGAAAATTAGAAGAAGCAAGACTTGCATATAAAAAAATCTTAGTTAAGCACCCTGATCATTTTGATACATTAAGACATTTAGGAATATTATATCAATCACTACACGAATTAGATAAGGCATTATTTTATTTTAAAGCAGCACAAAAAATTAATCCATTAAGCTGTGAAGTATTTAATAACATTGGATCTGTATTATTTGGCTCATACAAACTAGTGGAGGCCAAAGAATTGTTTGAAAAAAGCCTTTCCATTCAACCTAATTATTTACCAGCTTTAAATAATATATCATTACTATATTATCGTTTACGGTATGAGCAAAGGGCTCTAGAAGCATCTGAAAAAGCACTACAGCTTCAACCCAATAACCTAAGAGCTAAAACTAATCGTGCTCTAGCTTTAAGTATTAATGATAAAATAGATGAAGCTGTAAAAATATTTAAAGAAGTTATAAAAGAAGATCCTACTGGACCAAATTTTAAAAATTTAGGTACCGCACTACGAGATGCAGGTGAAACCAAAAAATCGTTTGAAGCATTTAGCAAGGCTCATGAAGCAGATCCTAATGATGAGGCAATTTTTTTTGCTCTAGCTGCATCAAATCTCTATAAACCAACATTAAAAATTCTTAGTAATTATGAAAATATATTAGATCAGAATAAAAATCCTACATCTAGATTAGATTATAATCAAAAAACAAGTATAGCATTTGCATTGCACAATTCTTTTAAAAAACTTCAAGACTATAAAGCGGCAGGTAAATATCTAGTTTTGGGTAATAATTTTTCTGACACTTGGATTAAGCCTGATCTAAAAAAAGAAAGAATTTTTTTCAATGAAATTAAAAAAGTATTTACTAAAGAATTTATAGTAAAAAAAGCTTTATCAACAAATTTGACAGAAAATTCTGAAGTTAGTCCAATATTTATTTTAGGAATGCCTAGATCAGGAACAACTTTATGTGAGCAAATTATAGCCAGTCATTCAAAAGTTACTGGTGCTGGTGAGTTGCAACATCTAATAAGAATTAGTGAATTAAAGTCTGCTTATAATTTAGATACTCAGTCACTTAATGAATTTATAGCAAATATTACCAAGTCAAATAAAGTTGTATTAGAAAAAAAAGCAATGACATACTTAAATATAATTAAGAATTTAAGCAATGGATCAAGCTATGTGACTGATAAAATGCCCCACCATTTTGTTCTTATTGGATATATTAAAATAATTTTTCCAAATGCTAAAATTATTTACTGTAAAAGAGACCCAATTGATAATTGTTTTTCAATGTATGCACATAAGTTTGTTGATATGGCGCATGGATATTCATACAATCAAGAGGTGTTAGGAAGATACTATAAATTACACTGTGAATTAATGGATCACTGGTTTTCAATATTTGGAAATGATATTTTTACCTTGGATCACGAAAAATTAATTGATGACCAGGAAAAAGTTTCAAAGAATCTAATTAAATATTGTGGATTAGAATGGGAAGATTCATGTTTAGAGTTTTATAAGACTAAACGACAAGTGCAAACTGCAAGCAATGAACAAGTAAGACAACCAATTAATAAAAAATCAATTGCTGCTTGGAAAAAATATGAGGAATTTATAGGGCCACTGATACAAGGCCTAAGTTAGAAACATATATGATAAAAAAAATTATAAGCTTAATATTTATTGCTCAATTATTGATTTCGTGCGGATTTACACCAATACTAAAAAATTTAGACAATCAAAATACTAGTTTAACTTATTATGAAATAAATCCTGAAAATTCATATATAGCAAGACAAGTACTAAGCACACAGCTAAAAAGTTTAAACAAAAATGAAGCGAAGTTTTTGACTAAGGTTAGAGTGTTAGAAAATGAGTCTGCTGTTAATGTTACATCTAGTGGCTCAGTTGATGAATATAAGATCGAAGTTTTAGTTAATTTTGAAATATTCAATATATCAAGTAATAACTTGTTATTTAAATCACAATCAAGAGGTTTTGCTAATTATGATGCCACTAATTCAGAGTATACTAATTCACTGGTTAAAAAAGAAGCGCTTGAACGAGCTTTAACAGAAGGAATACAATTAATGAACATTATAATTCAAAGTAAAATTGCTGAATAAATATAAAAATGCTTGTTAAAGAAAATTTATTAATTCAGAAATTTAAAGAGCAAAAAATAAATTATCCACCAATACTTATCTATGGACCCAATGAAGGGTTAGTAAGAGAAAATTTTTTAAAAATAAAAGAGATTTTTAAACAAGACAGTACTGAAGAAGTAAATTTTTCTGGAAAGTTAATTAATGAACAACCAGGAATATTAATTGATGAAATTCGAACTGTTTCAATGTTTAATGAACAAAAAATTATAATTATAGAACAACCAGTAGATAAGAATATTGATCTATTTGAAGATGCTTTTGTAGAATTGCCAGATCAAACATTAATTATAGTAATTGCAAACAATTTAACTAAAAATTCAAAACTTCGTAAATTTTTTGAAAGTTCCAGTAAATATTTTTCATGTGCAAACTATGAAGATGACTTTAGATCCAATAGCCAACAAATTCAAAATTTAGAAAAAAGTATTAATAAAAACCTAAATAGAGACATTAAGAGCTATCTCAGTCAGAACTTGAGTTCTGATAGAATGATTTCTAAAAATGAAATTGATAAAATCATTTTATTATATTCTAAAAATGATCAGATTCCAGAATTGGAACATATCAAATTAATTTTCAATGATAATGCTGATTTAGGATTAAATAAAATTTCACAACTTACTTTTTCAGGTCAACCAAATAGAGTTTCTATTAATTTAAATAAAATATTTGATGAAGGTGTTAATCCAGTGGCAATAATTAGAGTAATGTTAAATTATGTGCAAAGGATTCAAGCAACTCAAATTGCTTTAAAAAAAAATAATGATTTTGACAGCGCAATAAAATCTTTAAAACCACCTGTATTTTGGAAGGATAAAGATAACTTTAAGCTGCATTGTAAAAAGTGGCCCATAAAGGAAACGGTGTTAAACTTTAGTTTATTGGTGGATACAGAGTTAAATTGTAAATCCGATTATAATTTAACTAATATTTTATGTGAGCGTGCACTCCTAAATATAGCTGTCCGTGGGCAAAAATATTTTAGTAACTAATTTTTTAGTTTGTTGGTTACGAGTTCAAGTTGATCAAGTGTTTTATATTTTACTTTTATTGAACCACCACGCTTACCATTATCTGAAATAATTACATCTAAGCCCAATAACTCAGTTAGGCGTTGTTCTAAATCTATGGTATCAGCAGGTTTAAGCTTAGTTTTGGTAGTTTGTGTTTTAGTTTTCTTAGCTAACGATTCAGCCTGTCGAACTGATAAATTTTCATCAACAATTTTTTTTGCGAGCTGTTCTGGAAATGCGGAATTCATTATTGCTCGAGCGTGACCAGAAGTAATTATTCCCTGACTTATCATGTCCTGAATGGATGTAGGTAAGTTTAAAAGTCTAGTGATATTAGCTATATGACTCCGGCTTTTTCCCACAATTGGAGCCAGCGCTTCTTGTGTATGATTATATTGCTCCATTAATTTTTTATATCCCCCGGCTTCTTCAATTGGAGATAAATCTGCACGTTGAACATTTTCTATAATTGCCATTTCTAGCGCTTCAACATCATCTAAATTTTTAATAACTGCTGGTAATTCGTGCAACTGCGCAATTTGTGCTGCGCGCCATCTTCTTTCACCAGCTATAATTTCATACTCATCTGAATTAGATTTTGATGGCCGGACTAAAATAGGCTGAACTAGCCCTTTGGACTTAATAGACTCAGCAAGTTCATTGATACTATTTTTATCAAATAATCTTCTTGGTTGTATTGAGCTTGGTTTTAATTTTGAAATTGCAATTGTTACATCACCACTTATTGTTTGAGGTTTTACATCTACAACTTCTGTTTCACCCATTAAAGATGATAAGCCACGCCCTAATCCTTTTTTAGAAATATTCATACTAATTATGCCGCCTCTCTACTTTTATCTTTTTTTAAAATTTCTGCCGCTAACTTTAAATAGGCTTGACTACCTTTTGACTTACGATCGTAAATTATTACTGGCATTCCAAAAGATGGTGCTTCAGAAACTCTTACATTTCTTGGTATCATTGTTTCAAAGACTTTTTCTTGTAAATGTTTTTTTACATCCATTGCTACTTGCGTTGACAACTTATTTCTTTTATCAAACATTGTTAGAATAATGCCATCGATAGATAATAATGGATTTAAGTTTTTATGAACACGATCAACAGTTTTGATTAACTGACTTAATCCTTCAAGAGCAAAAAATTCACACTGTAGTGGAACTAAGACAGAATTAGCCGCTGTCATAGCCATTACTGTTAGTAAGCTTAAGGCTGGAGGACAATCTATAAAGATGTAATCAAAAATATTGATGCTGTTTGAATTATTAATTAATTTCTTAAGAACAAATGCTTTATCATTTTCATTAGCTAACTCTGGTTCAATTCCAGATAGCTCAACATTAGAAGGAATTACAAATAAATTTTCTATGTCTGTTTTTTTTACACTTTCATCAAATGTTATCGATTTAGCTAAAACCTCATAAATTGATTTATCTCTATCAACATAATCTATTCCTAAACCTGTACTTGCATTGCCTTGTGGATCTAAATCAATTATTAAGATTTTTTTACCTGTAGCAGCTAGTGCTGCAGCTAAATTGATTGCTGTAGTAGTTTTTCCAACACCACCTTTTTGATTACAAATTGCAATTATATTACTACGCATAACTATTAAATTAATTTTATGCTAAGTTATTGATTTAATGCAGTTTTTTTAGTTTATTAATTTTTACTATATATGAACCCTCTTCAAGTTCATTTTTAATTAATTTATACTCAAAAAACCAATATTTATTAGCATCGTTTATTTCTTCTACAATATTTATACCTTTATGAAGTAAAAATATAGTATTTTGTTTTGTTAAGTGATGTGAATAAGTAAAAATTTTATTTAATTTTGATACTGCTCTGCAAGTTATAACATCAAATTTTACGTTTTTAAGGTTTTCTACACGATCATTAGTAACTTGAATATTTGTTAATTTTAAAAGCTCCACTGATAAGTTAAGAAAGTTTGATTTTTTAGTTACGCTTTCGCATAAAGTATATTTCAAATTATATTTTTCAGTAGCAATTGCTAGTGGAATAGCTGGGAAACCACCACCTGATCCAATGTCTAAAATTTCCATAGATTTGTTTAAATCTAATAGATTGAGCAGTCTAAGCGAATCATGGATATGTCTCATCCATATTTTATCTATTTGGTTTTTAGATACTAAATTGTGTTTTAGATTTTGTTCTACCAAAAAAGATTGAAATTCAGCTAATTTTTTGATTGTTTCACGTGAAACATTTGGATTATTTGATATAAATTCATCAAGTTCATTACTCATACTAGAGTATTATGCTATTTTTCGATTTTTTGCCTTACTTTTTATTATTGAAAGTATCAGATTGACTGCTGCAGGACTCATACCTTCTATTCGTGATACCTGGCTAATGTTTTGTGGTTTTGCCTTAATAAGCTTTTCTTTTAATTCATTCGAAAGACTCGATAATTCATTAAAATCAAAGTTAATGGGAATTTTAATATTTTCATCTCTTTTAAGGCTAATAATATCACTATCTTGTTTCTTGAGGTATCCCTTATAATGAGCTTCAATCTCAATTTGTTCTACTATATCCTTTGGTAAATCTAAACTTTTAAGTTCATTCCATATGGGTGCAAGCTTTGAAAACGTTACTTCTGGATATGATAATAAATCTAGAGCAGTTCTTTTTTTTCCATCTTTATTAATTTTAATGTCAAATTTTTCAATAAAATTTGGCGTAAATTCAATGTTTTTCAAGGTATTTTTTGCATTTGTCAGAAGATCAATTTTTTGCTCAAATTTTTCAAGCCTTAAAGAAGTTGAAAGACCCAGCTCTTTTGCAGTTGGAGTAAGCCTTAAATCAGCATTGTCAGATCTTAAGGTTAAGCGATATTCTGCTCTTGAGGTAAACATTCTATATGGCTCTGACACTCCTTTTAGAGTTAAATCATCAACCATGACGCCAATATAAGAGTTACTGCGTTTGAATATATATTCCTTACTTTTTATTGAAAGAGCCGCATTTAAACCTGCAACAAGTCCTTGAGCAGCTGCCTCTTCATAACCTGTGGTTCCATTAATTTGACCAGCTAAGTAAAGCCCAGTGATTTTTTTTGTTTCTAAAGTTTGGTATAACTCGCGTGGATCAATATAATCATATTCAATAGCATATCCAGGTCTTATAATCTTTACATTCTCTAAACCATTGATTTTATTAATAAATTTTTGTTGAATACTTTCTGGAAGAGAAGTTGAAATACCATTTGGATATATAGTTTGACTATCTAGACCTTCGGGTTCTAAGAAAATTTGATGTCTAGATTTATCTGCAAATCGATTAATTTTATCTTCTACGGAAGGACAGTATCTAGGACCTGAACTTTTTATTTGACCTGAGTAAATAGCTGATTTTGTTATATTATTTTGAATAATTTTATGAACAGTTTCGTTGGTGTAAGTAATATGACACGGAACCTGCTCGTTATATGTTTTATCAGTTAAAAAAGAGAAGTATGAATGTTCTTCATCGGCGCCTTGTTCTTCTAAGGCTGAATAATTAATTGTATTTTTATCTAATCTAGCTGGTGTTCCCGTTTTTAATCTACCTAATTGGAAACCTGCACCATATAAAGATTTTGCAAGACCAATTGAAGGTTCATCTCCATGTCTACCAGCAGAAATTTGTTTTTCACCGATATGAATTATGCCATTTAAAAAAGTTCCTGTAGTTATAACAACTCTTTTAGATTTAATAATTTTTCCAGATCCACATGTCACACCTATGACCTGATTATTATTTTCTAATAATAAATCTTCAACTGGATCATACAAACACTCTAAATTTGGGTAGTTTAATATTTCTTGCTGCATAAATTTTTTATACAGCTTCCGATCTGCTTGGGCTCTAGGGCCTCTAACTGCAGGACCTTTTCTTCTGTTTAACAAACGGTATTGAATACTTGCTCGATCTGCAATTCTACCCATGATACCGTCTAATGCATCGATTTCTCTGACTAAGTGACCTTTACCAAGTCCCCCAATAGCCGGGTTACAAGACATTTCTCCAATAGTATCTAATTTATGGCTGATTAATAGGGTATTTGCCCCAGTTCTTGCGGATGTAGTTGCTGCCTCACAGCCTGCGTGACCACCACCAACTACAACAACATCATAATCATTAACAGACATCCTAAATCTATTAAATTAATGACAATTAATTACAATAGATTATTTGCCGATACAAAACTCTCTAAAAATTACTTCTAAGTATTCCTCAACATCAACAGTCCCTGTTAAGCGTCCTATCTCGTATATTCCAGACCTTAACTCTTCAACCACTAGTTCTGGAGCTTCTATTAAGTTTACGTCTTTAGCATTATTTAGACTTTGAATGATTTTAGTAACACCTATCTTATATCTATCGTGGGTAGGAATAGTTTCTGAAGTTTTTGGAAAATGACTTTTAATTATATGCTCTATTTTATTTATTAATATATCTATGCCAATATTATTTAAAACAGAGATTGGAATTGCTTGTCTTAAATCTTTATTACTAATATCAATTAAATCAATTTTATTTAGAACTGAGATATAGTTATTTTTATTATTTATTTTTTCAGGATCTGTAAAAACTTCAATAACAGCATTGCTTTCTTCAATTTTAGAAAGTGCGATATCTATACCAAGCTTTTCTATTTTATCATTTGAATCTCGTAAACCTGCAGTGTCTACTATAATGACAGGAAAACCTCCAATATTTAAATTAACCTCTATAGCATCGCGCGTTGTACCGGCTATATCAGATACAATTGCCACATCACGCTTTACCAAAAGATTAATTAAACTAGACTTACCAACATTTGGTTCTCCAATAATTGCAATTTTAAAACCATCGCGTAAAATTTCACCCTTATTGCTTTCCTCCAAATGACTTTTCATTTCAGCTACTACTAGATCAATTTTTTTATGAAGATTTTCTGAAATATTATCTGGTAAATCTTCATCAGCAAAATCTAACTCTACTTCTATCAAAGCAGTTAGCTCAATTAATTTTTCCCTCCAGCTTAAGTAAAGTTTACTAAGTGAACCACCCATATGAAATAAGGCTTGTTCATGTTGTTGCTCAGTTTGGGAGTTAATTAGGTCTCCTAAAGCTTCAATGCCAGTTAAATCAATTTTATTATTAATAAATGCTCTCTTAGTAAATTCACCCTGATCAGCAATTCTTAAATATTCAATTGAAGCCAATGCAGATAATACAATAGATGTATTTGCATAACCTCCATGAATATGGAGCTCGACAACATCTTCTCCAGTAAAACTTTTTGGACCCTTAAAATAAACTGCTAAGCCACTATCAAGTTGTTGATGTTTTATTGGGTGATAAAATTTACATTTTTTAAACGTACTATGAGTAAAATCTTTATTTTTTACAATAGTGTTCAGAGCCTCTAGTGCTCTAGGTCCAGATAGCCTTACAACTGCTAGTCCTGCTGCTCCTGGTGCTGTTGATAATGCGTAAATAGTCATTTTAATTTCAAAATATTATTTTTTTATTTTTCGATTGTTTCATATAAGATTAACCATGTCGAATTCATATTTTAATGACTAAAAATTTATTAAATAAAGAAACTAGTCCTTACTTA
>ENA-OSJC01000998-OSJC01000998.1-marine-metagenome-genome-assembly--contig:-NODE-998-length-24883-cov-3.888011_pt1 | contig 24883 bp, 22 predicted proteins | sample MGYA00237885_ERZ534234 | MGnify/ENA primary metagenome ERZ534234 (study PRJEB26413, sample SAMN06343907) | marine metagenome | isolation source: coastal waters | place: Atlantic Ocean: West Antarctic... | reverse complement strand
TCATCTATACCTCCATGTAATATTAGATTTACATCACTTTCATGGTATGAAATTCCACCACTTAGAGAGTTTCGCCATTTATCGATATCTTCATGCTGGAAGGGAATAAGGTTTAAATTGTATCTCTTAAATATAGGGTGAGGCTCTTTTCTCTCTCTATAGAAATCAAACTCCTTTTTTAAAAGATCGTCTACAGTTGTATTGAGCGACCAGCCAGGCATACCAGGTTCTTGCAATCCTTTAACTCTATCGAGATAAAAACATCTCTCACAATCCATAAAATTAGAAAACTTAGATCGACTAATTTTAAAGACTTCTTTTTGACCGGGTTCATATATGGAGCTTTTTCTAACCCTCAAGCCTTTCGCTTCGGCAAATTCCCCTTTTGAATTTCTTTTAATACTAACCATTATATTTAAATTTTATCATATTTTTTTAAAATCATAAGAAATTTTTATTATTCATCGATTCTTTTATAAACTCTTCCAAGGAATAGAAATAAAGTCAAAGCACGCATAATCAAAAAAATACAAAATGAAATCCATAAACCTAAATTGTCGAAGCTCTTTATAAGAAAAAAAGAGCTAATAATAAATATAAATACAGATATTATCATTGCATTTCTTAATTCTTTTGTTTGGGAAGCACCAACAAAAATTCCATCAAATTGATAACAGAATGATGAAACGAAAGGAATAATTACCACCCAATAAGAAAACGATGAACTAATTGTTTTAACAGTAGGAATATTAGTCATCCAAGAAATAAAATAATCTTTACCAAAAAAATATATAAATGAAATTAATAAACCAGTTGAAGCACTTAGTATAAATGAGTTTTTGATAACTTCTCTTAATAATTTGATATTTTTAGATCCCAGTGAATATCCAACAATACCCTCTGTTGAAAAGGCATAAGCATCAAGAATAAATGCAGATAAAAAAATAAGATGTATTAAAATAGTATTTGCGGCAACAACATCTTCACTAATTTTATTTCCCATATAAGTAAAGTATAGAAATGAGAATGTTAAAAGAACAGTTCTAATAAATATATTAAAATTAATATTAAATATTTTTTTAATTTCTATAAAATTAAAAATTCTATGTATATTTATATTTAATTGTGTAAATTTATTTAATTTATAAAAAGTATAAATCAAAAATATAAATGAAGTAAGGGTTGATGAAAATAAAGTACCTAAAGCAACTCCCTTCACATTTAAATTTAAATATAAAACAAAAAATAAACTAAAAAGTATATTTGAAATAGAAAAAAAACCAACTACCACGCTTGAAATCTTAGTTTTTTGCAAACCAATAAATAACCCTGTAATGATATAAATTGTTAGCTCTCCAAAAGAAGAATAAATTCTTATCTTAAAATAATCCTTAAAATATTCTTTTGTGTCATTTGATAATTCAAAAATTTGTAAACTTAAAATTAAGATATATTGTTGCAGTAAAATTAGTATTATTGATACTACTATTACCAAAAGAATATTTCTAATTACCAAGTCTAATATTTCATTATATTTTTTTGAACCATATGATTGAGCTATCATTCCTACCGTCCCCATTCGCAAAAATCCAAAACTCCAAAAAATCATTGAAAATATGCTAGAGGAAATACTTGTTGCAGTTAGATAACTTGAATTTTCTAAATTTCCCATTAGTCCTGAATCAATAATACCAACTAATGGTATTGCCAAATTTGCAAAAAATATAGGAATTGATAGGTTTACAAGATTTTTAATTGATGACTTAGAGTGCATAAGATATTTTTAGTAATAGTGTATTTATAAAGAATTGCCATTTAACTATCTATCTCATATTAATTTAATATTTAATGCTACCATATATAAGATTATAAATGTGAACAGAGCACCCTGAGTATCTATCCTGGTAAAACTTATTCATATAAGGAGGTTGTGACACTAAAGAAAACAATAAAGCAGACTAGCGATAGAAGAAAATACTAGAATACGTTTGATTAGTGCCACAAATTATTTGTAAAAAATAATTGCGTTAAAAAGAAGAAAATAATGTGGTCATTTAAAGAATATGATAAGAGAAAATTTGCACTGTAGATAGAAAAAGCCAATGTAATTTATTGGTGATGCCCTTCCTGTAGATAAGAAAAGAAATAATCAATGCCATACAAACAAAAAATATCTTCTCTTCTTGGACCTAATATAAACATAGATATTAAACGTACGTTAAGCTTAAAACTCATATCCATAAAAATTCTTAATAATTGCATCAAAATTACTGCTCCTTTTTTATTAAGCAATAAAAAAATAGAAGAATTTTTACTCAAAAAACACACATGGATAAAAAAACAACTTCTTATTCAATCAAATATCCAAGCATTTATCAAAAAAGAATATGTAAATGGTGAAGAGTTTTTATTCTTAGGAGAAACTTATAATTTGAAAATTAGTGTTGGGAATCAATACTCAATAAAAATTGAGGATAGCTTCCTAATGGTAATTGTAAAAGATGTTCAAAATATCAGTAAAATTAAAAGATTAATTAGAAAATGGCTTCACGATCAATCAGCTTCATATTTTAATAAAGAAACATTTTATTTTGCAGAAAAAAATAAACTTAATCTTCATTCGGTGAAAGTTCGTGAATATAGAGCACGCTGGGGAAGTTGCAGTACAAATGGTGATATAAGTTTTAATTGGCGTTTAATTATGGCCCCACCTCACATAATAGAATACGTTATCATTCATGAATTAATGCATATAAAGGAGCACAATCATTCTTCTCGGTTCTGGGATTTAGTTAAATCTCAATACCCTAATATTAAAGACGCTAAGCAATGGCTAATATATAATGGGCATACTCTTAATATATAAGTTAATTATAGATTTATAATGATCCAAAAAGATTTAAAAATTTTAAAAAATATTTTTGGTTTTGATCAATACAAGTCTGGTCAACAAGAAATAATAAACGAAGTTTTAGCCGGCAATGATGTTATGACGGTGATGCCTACAGGTGGGGGTAAATCCCTCTGTTACCAACTCCCAGCCACTATGTTCGAAGGATTAACTATTGTCGTATCCCCTCTCATAGCCCTAATGCAATCACAAATAGCGCAACTTTTATTACTAGAGGTTAAGGCTGCGAGTTTAAATTCTTCTAATTCTGAAAGTGAAAATCAAAATACATTAAAGATGCTAGAATCAAATGAACTTAAACTATTGTATGTAGCTCCAGAAAGATTGGTAAAAAAAGAAACAATAGATTTACTAAAAACAAAAAAAATATCCCTTTTAGCTATTGATGAGGCTCACTGTGTATCTCAATGGGGGCACGACTTTAGGAAAGAGTATCTTTTACTGGGAGAATTAAGAGAAGAACTTTCTATGGTGCAAACTATTGCCTTAACGGCGACTGCTGATGAAACCACACGTAAAGACATAATTGATAAAATTTTTCCTTCTAAGCCCAAAGTATTTATGGAAGGTTTTGATCGTCCCAATATTTATCTATCAATGCTAGCAAAAGATAATGCCAAGAAACAAATTCTTTCTTTTATTGAACCGTTAAAAGGTCAATCAGGTATAATTTATTGCTCTACACGTAAAAAAACGGAGGAATGGGCAGCATTTCTTGTCTCGAATGATTTTTTTGCCCTTCCCTATCATGCGGGAATGAGCATTGACGCAAGGAAAAAAAATTTACAAAGTTTTATAGCAGATGAAGGCGTTGTAGTAACCGCAACTATCGCCTTTGGCCTTGGCATCGATAAACCAAATGTACGATTTGTATGTCATGCCAATATGCCAGGCAATATTGAAAGCTACTACCAAGAGATAGGTAGAGCTGGGAGAGATGGGCTACCAGCTGCAAATTTAACTATTTACGGCTTAGATGATGTCAGTTTGCGTAGTAGACAAATAAATGAGCAAGATTCAAGTGAAGAAAAAAAAAGATTAGAGAGGCAAAGATTAAATCAATTAATCGCTTTGTGTGAGGCAGTAAGGTGCCGTAGACAAATATTATTGTCCTATTTTGGTGAGCAGTCAGACGTTTGTGGAAATTGCGATATATGTAAAAACGGAATAAAACTTGTCGAAGGAACAGAGGATGCACAAAAAGTTTTATCTGCGATCAAACGTACCGGAGAGAGGTTCGGGGTAACGCACATTGTTAATATTTTAATTGGAAGTGAAAGTGAGAATATTAAAAAATTTTCTCATAATAGTTTAAAAACTTTTGGTGTAGGTAAAGATTTAGATAAAAATACCTGGCAATCAATTATAAGGCAGCTTTTTTCTGCTGGTCATATCAATATAGATATTGAGAATTATGGTGCTTTAAAAATTTTAAAAACTGGCAATGACATACTTTTTAATTCTCTAGGGTTTAAAAGGAGACAAGATTTTCTTGCAGCAAAGGCTGCTCCTACAAAAAATAGAGTTAGTTCCAACGATATAGATTTAGAAGATGAGACTTTGTATGAAAAATTAAGAGAACTACGTTTAGAATTTTCCAAGAAGCTCAGATTACCAGCTTATGTTATTTTTCCAGACAGAACATTGATTGAGATGGCTAAATTTAAACCTAAAAATAAAGATGATTTAGAAAAAATATATGGTGTCGGAAAGGCTAAGTTAAAAAAATTTGGCGAATATTTTTTAGATATCATTAAAAAAGAAGATACAGATTAAAAAATATTAAATAAACTTTCGGGCATACGAGTAACTTTTCCCTCCACATTAATAATAGCAACTTTAATTTTTGCCTCAACAATTAAAGCTTGATCTCGAAAAATTTTTTGAATTAGGGTTATTTGAACTTTTGATTTTTTTTCAACAGATGTAGAAATAGTAAGCTCATCATCCAAGAACCCAGATTTATAATATTCAATATTACAAGATTTAACTATTATAAGAATGTTAAATTTTTCTTTTAGTTGTGTATGGGTAAAGCCTCCTTCAAGCAATAATTCTGTTCTCGCCCTTTCAAGGAATTTTAAATAATTGGCATAATAAACAACACCACCTGAATCAGTATCTTCATAATAAACTTTAACTTTAAACATAAGAAGAAATCAGGTACTTATTTATTGTATCAAGGTCTAAAGACTCCCCTATTCCATAATTTTTACTTAAGTTTATTTTTCCGCTTTCAATCTTTAATTTATTCTTAAATAAATTTGTTCTGAGAGGATTCACGTTAATGTCCGTTTCTAAAAAAGCAGAAGAATTAATAGCAGACATGACATGAGCAGAAGTTAATAATCCTACTCCACTGCCTAAAAAATGCATCCATATTTTATTGGTTTGAATTTTTTTTGATAAAATATTAATTAAAGAAATACCCCCATATTTTGTAAGGTCAGGTTGAATATATTTTAATTTATTATTCATTCCCAAAGAAATAAAATCATCTAAATTGTTGATATTTTCTCCAAATGCCAAATTGCAGCTTGTCAAACTAACTATATTATTAAGTTCTTGTTTGTTAGATAAAGCAGAAATAGGCTCCTCTATCCACGAGAAATTATAATCCTCTAATATTTTTAAATAGTTAGATGCCTCTTCAATAGTCCATCCTTGATTTGCGTCCAGCATTAACATTTCATCATCAGAGAGATAGCCCTTTAACAAATTTAAAAGATCAACATCAAGCAAATGATTAAAACCTATTTTAATTTTAAAAGCTTTAATGCCCATAGATCTTGCAATCTCAATTTTATCGTAAGCTTCATTAGGATTAATTCCACTAGCATAAACAGAAATATGATTTTGCGATTCAGCGTTTAATAATTTGTTTAGAGGTGTTTTTTTGGTTTTAGCAAACAGGTCCCAAAATGCACAATCTAGCCCTGCATTAATATTATTAAATGAACCTATATCTCCCGATTGAACAAAAATTGTTTTAAATTTATCCGTAATTATATCTATTAATTTTTCTGGATTTGAAAATTCATGACCTATTATATTATCAAGATAAAGGTTATTCAGTAAATTAAATCTGTAGGAAGCGCCGTCACTTGGAAAGTTGCACCAAATCTCCCCGTAGCCTATATTTTTACCATAATCCTCGAGTTCAATTATTATGCAAGGTCTAGCCTTCATAATACCAAAAGAAGTTATAACGGGATTAGTTAATGGAAATTCTAAATAATAAGATCTTAAAGATTTTATTTTAATCAAGATTATTGCTTTCCTTTACAAAATTAAACATTGCAGTCCAATCTAGATCTTTATATTTAGTATCCATTGCCTTTTCATAAATATTTAACACACTTTTACCTGAAGTTAATTCAATTCCCTCAGATCCTCCATGCTCAATAGCTAATCGTAAATCCTTCAAAGCTAAAGAATTTTTAAAACCAGGAGCAATATCATTGATTAAAACTTTGTTAGGATAACTAACATTCATGTGACCTTTTCCAGCAGCCGTCGTTGACATTAATTTTATTGCTAGTTTCAAATCTATTCCTGATTTATGTACTAAGGAAAGCGTTTCCGCAGTCACAATATTTGAAACAACAGACATATAGTTATTAATGATCTTCATTGTACTTCCGGATCCAATAGTGCCGCAATAAACAACATCACTTCCCATGCATTTTAAAATTTCTTCAATTTTAGGAAAATCTTCTAATGATCCTCCAACCATAATTAGTAAAGTACCATCAATTGCATTGCTAACTAGGCGCCCTACTGGAGCATCAAACATTTGTATATTTTTGGTTGCTAATTGTTTGCTAACATCAATGGTGTCTGCTGGCAATATTGTACTCATGTCGATGTATATTAGATCGATGTTATCTTGATTAATAATACCGTCTTCTCCAAGTGTTACATCTTTTACATTTTCTCCTATAGGTAGCATGGATATAACAAAATCTTTACCCTTGGATAAGTCCTTAATAGATTTATCTTGTTTAGCCCCAGCCTCTGTCAATGTATCAATAGTTTTGCTGCTAGCGAATGGATCTAAAAAAGAAAGAGAATGTCCATTCTTAATCAAATTTAAAGCCATAGGAAAACCCATTGTTCCAACTCCGATAAATCCTATATTTTTCATATTTCCTTTTTGATTAATTAAATAATGTTAATGTTTTTTTTATGAATATAGGAATATATTGCATCCATTCCACCTTCATAACCTATCCCGCTTTCTTTAATTCCTCCATAAGGAATCTCAGGATGCATTGGGGATGCGGTATTAATAGAAACTCCACCCGCAATAATTTCCTTCGCCATTTTATTTTGTAAAGTCTCACTAGCTGTATAAACATATGAAGCGAGTCCATAATTTAGAGAATTAGCTTTATCGATAACATCGTCGTAATCATTAAATTTAAATAAGGGCAATATAGGACCAAAAATTTCTTGATCCATAATTTTTGAACCTTCATTTACATTTTCAATAATAGTAGGCTCCCAAAAATAACCAATATTTTTATGCCTACTTCCTCCGCCGATGATATTGGAACCATTTTTAACTGCATCATCTACAAAATCTTGCATTGCAACAATTCTTCTTGAGTTAGCCAAAGGGCCCATTGTTGTCCCATCATTCATTCCGTTCCCTAAAATGATATTTTTAATTCTACTTAGAAAGCCATCGCGTATTTTATTGTAAATTTTTTCATGAACATAAAATCTACTGGGTGCAATACAAACTTGACCAGCATTTCTAAATTTAAATCCAGTTAACACATCTAAGGTTTTTTCAATATCAGCGTCCTCAGCGATAATTGCTGGTGAGTGACCACCTAATTCAAGGGTACATCTTTTTAGTGTTTCTGCCGACTTCTTTGCTAGAAGTTTGCCAACAGGAACAGATCCAGTAAAGCTAACTTTTTTAATCTCATCTTTGCTTAATAAATAATCAGAAATTTCATGAGGAACACCAAAAACCAAATTTATTACATCTTTAGGTAGGCCTGCTTCCTGAAAAATCTTAATAACCTCTATAGCTGTACCTGGTGTTTCTTCAGAAGGCTTAATAATTATGGAACACCCAGCAGCTAAGGCTGGAGCAATTTTTCGCATAACTAAAGCTATAGGAAAATTCCATGCAGTAAGGCACAAACAAATTCCCAGTGGCTGAGGTTTGATAAAAGTTTTTAATCCATTTTCTCTATCGGCTACAAGTTCATCTTTAATTAATTTTGCATTCGTTCCGTTAAATCTTAACATAGCAATCGATTGATTTATTTCACCAACTGATTCAGCAAGAGGTTTGCCCTGCTCTAATGTCATCACTTTAGAAATTTCGGATACTCTTTGGGATAAAATATCAGCGGCTTTTAAAATTATACTGCTTCTTTTATCGGGATTAGTGTTTCTCCATTCATTAAAACCTAATTCAGAAGACTTTACGGCATCATCTAAATCAACCTTAGTTGCGTGAGGCAACCACCCCAAGATACTTTCATCTGCTGGGTTTAGGACATTCTCACCCTTTTCAGCTTCATAAATCCATTTTCCACCGATAAATAATCCAAGTTTTGTATACATCACACCTCAATAATTGAGTTAAATATTAATTAAAGTGTTTTTTTAAGTTTTTATAAGTTTTTATTATGCTTTAAGTTAATTTTATTCATATCTTAAAGCATCAATGGGATTTAGGTTGGAAGCTTTTCTGGCTGGATAAAATCCAAAGACGATACCAATAATGGATGAAAAACTAAACGCTAATATAATGGAGCCGAAATCAATGTTCATTTTCCAATTAAAATATTCACTAATCCCAAATATTAATCCTAATCCTATGAGAACTCCAATTATACCTCCAATAAGAGAAATCAAAAGAGATTCAATTAAAAATTGATATAATATATCAGATTTCTTTGCACCAATTGACATGCAGATTCCAATTTCTTTTGTCCTCTCAGTTACTGTAACAAGCATTATATTCATAATGCCTATACCTCCAACAATAAGTGATATTGCTGCAACTGTAGCTAAAAGAATTGACATGACATTTGCAGATTCTTGTCTAGCATTTAAAAACTGAGCAAAATTTCTTATAACAAAATCAGGATTAGCATTTGCAGATAATTTGTGTTGTATTCTCATGACACGGTCAATGTCAATCTCTGCTTGTCCAACTAAATCAGATTCTTTGATTTTGATTGTCATGCTGCGAATTTTTTTTCCAGGAAACTTATTACCTACCAATCTTAGCTTAGCAGTTTTAAGAGGAACAATAATAGTATCATCTAAGTCTCTCCACGCACTCCCACCTTTTTCTTCTAATACACCAATAATTGTAAAAGGGACTTTATTAATACGTATCATCTCCCCCAAAGGATCCATTTCTTCAAATAATTTTTTTTGAACAGTTTTTCCAATAACAGCTACTCTTGATCCTGAGTTTAACTCCTCATCTTCAAAGGCTCTTCCTGAATCAAAAGACCAGTTTCCCATTAAAAAATATGCATTAGTTGAACCTGTTACAGATGATAACCAGTTATTGTTATTTCCTAAAATTTGAGTACTCAAACTTACCTCAGGTGCAATAGCAGTTATTAAATTTGGAAGTTCTTCCATAAGTGCTTCCATGTCGTTTGTATCAAGAGTATTCGCAGAGTTTCCTCCCATAGATACTCCTCTTGAAGAAGTTTGAGCTCTTAAGATCAAATTATTAGAACCGAATTTATCAATTAAGTTTGTCACCTCTTCTTTAGCACCAGAACCAATTGATATCATTGTTATTACTGAGCTAACACCAATTATTATACCAAGAGATGTTAAAACACTTCTTAATAAGTTAGCTCGCAAACTTTTTTGCGCAAGATTAAGTAAATCTGATAATTTCATTTTTTATCCTCAATAATAATTCCATCTTTCATACGTATAATACGATTTCCATATTCTGCGATATCATTTTCATGTGTTACCAATATAATGGTAATGCCTTGTTTATTAAGATTCTCTAATATTGCCATAATTTCAAGACTTGTTTTACTATCTAAGGCACCAGTTGGTTCATCGGCTAGAATTAGCTTTGGGACACCAACAATGGCACGTGCAATCGACACTCTTTGTTGTTGGCCACCAGAGAGTTGATTAGGCCTATGATTTACCCTATCTTTAAGTCCAACACTATTAAGAGAATTTAAAGCGAGTGTATTTCTCTCACTTGAAGTTTTCCCTGAATAGAGCAATGGCAACATGACATTTTCAAGGGCATTAAGTCTAGGAAGTAGATTAAAATTTTGAAATACAAAACCAATTGTCTTATTTCTAACATCGGCTAAATCATTTGAACTTAATTGAGAAATGTTTTGATCGTTTAGTTTGTAGTCCCCTGAGGTGGGTACATCTAAACAGCCTATAATATTCATCAACGTTGATTTTCCTGATCCTGAAGCTCCCATTATAGAAACAAACTCGCCAGATTGAATATTGACACTAATATTGTCTAAAGCTAAAAAACTGTTGGAACCTAAATTATACTCCTTACTTAGGTTAGAGATGTTTATCATTTATTAACTAAAATAATCTTAAGGCTTTTTTTTCAGCCTCTTTAATAAGAACTTTAGAGATTATCTCATCTCCCTCTTTAACTTCTCCTTGTAAAATTTCTGTATAACCACCCGCACTAAGTCCAGTTGATATTCTGATTTCCTGTGTTTGTCCGTCAATTAGTTTATATATTTTTTTTATTTCAGAAGATTTCTTTAATTTAAAAAATTTATTTTTTTGCTCATCTGTTAGAAGTTCGACAAACAAAGTTTCAAAAAAAATACTTACTTGTTTACTAACTTTTTCCTCAGGCATACCTTTATTTACAAGTTCCTCTTTTTTCTTTCCCAGTTGAGGATAAATACTTCTCATTTTTCCCTTTTGTTCTTTAGATAAATTCATCTTATCCATAATATCTTTCATTTGAGATTGGCCCCCACTTCCACCGCCCCAATTATTTTTTTTAATTTTTTCTGGAACTCCTTGAAGCTTTACACTCAAGGAAGCATTTTTAATTTTCAATACATCATTTCTTTCATCGACAATAATATCAATATTAGCTGTCATACCTGGGAACAGAATCTCATTTGGATTCTTAAATGATGCAATGACTTGATATGTTATCACATTTTGTTCTTCAATTGGGGTGTATCTTATTTGAGAAACATTCGCCTCTATTTTTTGTTCAGGAAATGCATCCGTAGTAAACATTACTTTTTGATTGAGCTTAATATTTCCAATATCAGACTCATCAATAAATATTTCTAAATTCATATTTGTTAGAGATTCTGCTATCGTAAACATAATAGAATCCTTTTGATACGAGCCTAGTACATCTCCAATACTTATATGCTTATCAAGGATGAAACCTTTTATAGGAGATATAATAATAGTTTTACTGAGGTCTAATTTAGCTGATTCCAAAGTCAATTTTCTTTGCAAAATTAAAGTATTGACCTCTTCAATTTCTGCCTCAATAATATTCGTCTGAGAATTTCTAGAATCTATAGTAGCATTTAATGATGATAAATCAGCTTCTAAATTTTGAAGTTGAAAGAGACTTCTGTCAAAATCTAATTTAGAATTTTCGAATTCTTTCTTAGAAATATATTTATTTTTAAAGAGCTTTTTTTGATCTGATAATTGTTTTTTTAAATTTTCAACATACAGCTTATATTCTTCAATAATTGCTATCGAACCTGTTTTATTTGATTGGGCATTCTTAAATTCTGCCTTAGCTTTTTTTAAACTTGCTTTTTTTTGTTTTAAGATTGAATTGGAAATATCCACCGCTGTTTGAGATTCCTCAACTTTTAGAATGAAGGGATTGGGATCAAAAATTGCCAACTTTTCACCCTTTGTTACAAGACTATTATAGTCTTTATATATGTCTACAATTTTTCCTGAAATTTCAGAAGATAAGATTATTTTAGAGGTTGGGACTATGGTGCCTGTTGCAGATACGGTTTTCTTAATCATTCCCTTTTCAATTTTTATAAATTCATAAGAAATATTTTTAATTGGACTGGCATTTTTAAAGTAAAAAAAGTACACCAGAGCACAAGTAATAATAAACGCTAAAAAGATAAAAAATTTTTTCATTTTAATAATGTATGGGTTAGATAGGGTTAGATAGGGCAATATAAGGTTATTTGTAGTTTTTATCATTTAAAAATATAGTATTATTTGGCATACTAATTGAAAAATAACTATAAATGCTTATGTTATATCAGTAAAATGAACGATTTCCTTGATTCCATTCTTAAAAGAGACCCAGCAGCTCGAAATAAATTATATATAATTTTAACCTATCCAGGTATCAAATCTGTATTTTTTCACTTCATTGCTCATTATTTATGGATTTCAAAGCTTTATTTATTAGCTAAGATATTATCCCAGTTTAGCAGATTTCTTACAGGAATTGAGATACATCCAGGAGCAAAAATAGGGAGGAATCTATTTATCGATCATGGAAATGGCGTCGTAGTTGGCGAAACTGCTGAAATTGGAAATGATGTAACAATTTATCACGGTGTAACCTTGGGAGGCATCTCTCCTTCAGAAAATTCTCATGAGCAAGTTAATGTTAAAAGGCATCCCACTATAATGAATAATGTAATTATTGGTTCTAGCGCTCAAGTGCTTGGTCCTATAACGGTAGGCAAATGCGCTCGCATTGGAGCTAATACAGTAGTTCTGAAAGACGTACCTGAACATGCTACTATGGTAGGCAATCCTGCTAAAAATATAAGCACTAATCACGATTCTTCTTTTAAAGCATACGGTGTAAGGGATTACGATGATAAATAGTATTATTGACACAATAGGAAACACACCTCTCATCAAATTAAAATATCCATCAGAAATAACAGGTTGTGAAATTTATGGAAAAGCAGAATTTTTAAATCCAGGTGGATCAATCAAAGACCGGACTGCCTTAGGAATTATTAATGATGCAGAAGAAAAAAAATTACTAGAACCCGGAGGTATCGTCGTTGAAGGTACATTTGGCAATACTGGAATAGGGTTGACATTAGTTAATAATGCTAAAGGCTACAAAACAGTTATTGTAATGCCAAATATTACCGTCCCATCAAAAAGAGATATTTTAACCAATATGGGAGCCGAACTTCATCTTGTTGATCCTGCACCATATGCGGACGAAGGTAATTATCAAAAAGTTTCCAAAAAGTTGGCAGAAAAACTAAAAAATGAGCAGGATGTTTCTGTTTTTTGGTCTGGTCAATTTGAGAATACTTCTAATTATAAGTTCCATAAAATAACCACAGCAAAAGAAATATTTGATCAAACAAATGGAAAGGTTGATGGCTTTACATGCGCTATTGGAACAGGTGGAACTTTAACGGGTGTTTCTCAGGGATTGAAAGAAAAAAACTCAGATATAAAAATTGCTTGTACTGATTCTCAAGGATCATCAATGTATAATTATTTTGTTAATGGAAAATTAGAAAAAAAAGGTGAGCCATCTATAACTGAGGGTATAGGCCAAGCAAGGATAACAAAAAATTTAGAGGATTGTATTGTAGACATGTCTTATTATGTTTCTGATTATGAATGCATGGAAATATTATATAAGATGGTTAAAACTGAGGGACTTTTTATGGGCCTTAGTACTGGTGTTAATGTAATGGGAGCGATTAAAATGGGCTTAGAATTAGGACCAGGTCATAAAATTGTTACCATACTTTGCGATGATGCAAATAAATACTATGATAAAATGTACAATAAAAAATTTTTAGAGTCACAAAATCTTCCTTTACCAAATTGGATTTAAATGAAAAAAAATAAATTTAATAGCAAAGTTATTCATGGGGGTCATAGTTCTGATTCTTTAACTGGAGCAGTAATGCCGCCTATATATTTATCTTCTACCTTTAAGCAAAAAAGTCCTGGTGATTTTGAATATGAATACGCTCGTACTAAAAACCCAACTAGAGATATTTTAGAAAAATTATTAAAAGAAATAGAAGTAGGAGAATATGCTTACGCCTTTTCTTCAGGAATGGCTGCTATAAACTGTCTGTCAGACGCCCTTGGTAAAGACTATCATATCATATGCTCAGATGATGTTTACGGAGGAACAAGAAGGCTTTTTGATAAAGTTAAATCTGTGAATCAAAATATTGAAATTTCATATGTTGATTTAAGTAAGGAAAATAACTGGAAGGGACATATCAAAAAGAACACTAAAATGATTTGGCTTGAAACCCCATCCAATCCTTTGCTTAAAATTGTAAATGTTGCAGCAATAGCTTCTCAACTCCAAGATACAGATATTTTTTTAATTTGTGATAACACTTTTGCCTCACCTTATAACCAACAGCCACTAACACAAGGAGCGGATGTTGTTCTTCATTCATCAACAAAATATTTAGGTGGGCATTCAGATCTAATAGGTGGTTGCATAATAATTAAGGACGATAAAATATTAGCAGAAAAAATCCAATACCTACAGAATGCAGTAGGTTCAATACCCTCTCCTTTCGATTGTTATTTATTAATTAGAAGTATTAAAACTTTATCCGTTAGAATGGAGAGACATAATAAAAATGGAATGGAAGTTGCAAAGTTTTTAAGCAAACATAAAAAAATTAAAAGAGTTATGTATCCAGGATTAGAAAACGATCCAAATTATAAAATTGCTAAAAAACAAATGAGTGGATTTGGAGGGATCGTTTCAATTGAAATAGATACTGACATAGCTGGAATTAAAAAATTTTTAAATAACCTCGCTATTTTTACATTGGCGGAAAGTTTAGGTGGTGTAGAGAGTTTAATAGAGCACCCAGGGATTATGACACATGCATCTATAGATAAAAAAATAAGAGATGATTTGGGTATTACAGATGGTTTGTTACGATTATCCGTTGGAATAGAGGATATAGAAGATATTATTAATTCATTAAACAGAGCCTTAGAAGTAATTTAAATTTAAATATATTTTTTTAAATCAGGCTTAAAATAATTAGGACCCTTTAATACCTTTCCGTTCTCATTAAAAATAGGCTTTCCATTTTCGTCCAATTTACTCATATTAGATCTTTGAACTTCAGAGAAGCAATCATCTAAATTAACTCCAAATGAATGACCCGCACCGTAAGTAACATACAAAATATCTGTTAGAGCATCAGCAACTTCAACAATATCTTTATTTTCAATTGCTTCTTTTAATTCATCTAATTCTTCTTGGATTAAATCAATACGAAGTTTAAGAATTTTATTTTCAGGAAAATCAGGTGTTAATTTTATTTCTTGGCCGTAAGTTTTCATAAATACTTTAACTTCGTCAAAATTACTCATATTTTTCCTTAAAAATTAGTTAATTATTAATAGTATTATAATAGTAAAAAAAAATCTACTTATAAAAAATATCATTAAAAGTGATAAATAAAAAAATAAAAATTAAAGTTGCAATTCCTACAGTAAGATAAATTTTAGTGATAAATTCAGGAAGAGAATCAGAAAAAATACGGCGAATAATAAAGTAGATGACATGACCACCATCAAGTAAAGGTATGGGTAATAAATTTAAAATTGCAATACTCAGCGAAAATCCAATGAATAAATTAATCACTCCAAATATTTTATCTAACATTAATTTATCAGCATTTTTTACTATACCAATAGGTCCAGATAACTCATTTGCTATTGTGTTATTATTTATCGATTTTTTTAAATAAGTAAAAAAATTAATGTAAAAATTTGGAATAAAAATCAGAGATTCATAAGAAGAGGCTATTAAATTATATTTTTTCGTATTCATATTATTGGAATTTGATATTCCCAATAAATATCTATTTAATTCTGTATTAAATTCTAATTCTACATCTTTATTAATTAAAATATTGTCTCTAAGTATCTCTAAAGATATCTGTTTACTAGGTCCTATAGCCTTGCTAATATCCTTAAAAATTTTAACACTAGTATTGTTTATTGATAGAATTAGATCTCCAGTACGAATGTCATTTTTTTCAGCAGGAGAATTAACTCTCACATCACCAACTTCGTTTGTGAATGAATTGACTCCAACAAAAAAAAGAACAAAGAAAAGGCATAAAAAAACAGATAGCATATTAAAAAAACTACCCGATAATAAAATAATAATTTTTTTAATTAAAGATAAAGATTGAAATGTCCCCATTTCAATTTCTTTGTTATTATTTTTTTGAAAAATTGTATCCAATCCTTTAATTTTTACATATCCACCTAAAGGTATAAGGGAAAGTCTCCATTTAGTATTGTTGCGATCCGTGTATTGATAAATTGGTTTACCAAATCCTATTGAAAAATCAGTGACTTCAGCTTTAAATAATCTAGCAGCTAAATAATGTCCGAATTCATGTATTGTTATAATTAAAAGAATAATTATTAATAAATTAATGTAAATCATTTTATGAAATGATATCTAATAGACTAACATGGACTTAGATAAAATAGTTAACTTGCAAGATCACCCTTTGGTTGAATCTAAGAGCTTTATTCAAAGTTGTAGTGACAGGCTAACAAAAGAATCCGTTCTTCAATTGAATAATTTTTTAAATGATCACGCTCTATTAGAGTTGCAAGAAGAAGCGAGGAAATTGCATAAAAAAGCATATTATTGCTCTCAATTTCATACCATACTTTTAAATAAAAGAGATCCAAAAATACTAGTAGACGATCCTTGTAATATTGAGGTAAAATCTGACAAAGGTTGCGTTCCTCATGATTTGATCCCACCTCACTCATTTCTTAATGGACTCTATAATTCAATCGAATTCAGAAATTTTTTAACAAAAATCTTAGGTGTTAAAAACATATATTCCTATAAAGACAATCTATCATCTATAAATTATAATTATTATGAGAAACATCAACAGTTAGGTTGGCATTTTGATAATGCATCTTTTGCAATTACTTTGATGATAGACTCTCCAGATAAAGGAGGTGCATTTCAATATATTACTAAAGGAAGAGATTATCAAAAAGATAATATTGATAAAGAATTGATTAGCAATGTCATGAATGAAAAAATTACCCCAAATGAACTTAAAGTAAAACCTGGAACTTTAATTCTTTTTTATGGGAGAAATTATCTCCACCGAGTTACACCTATTGAATCTGATAAGGGAAGAATTTTAGTTACTTTAAATTACAATTTAGAAGAAGGTATTGAGTTATCAAATAATGCAAGAAAAACTTTTTTTGGAAGAGCTAAATAAGCTCCTCTAAACATGCTGATAATAAATAAATAATTATAAAATCATTTTAAGCTGACTCTTCTAATTCTTCGTAATCCTCTATTGGGGGGCAAACGCAAAATAAATTTCTATCCCCATAAACATTGTCAATCCGAGCTACGGGAGACCAATATTTATTATTTTGAAGGTATGAATGGGGATAAGCTGCATCTTTTCTTGAGTATTTATGTTCCCATGTATCGCCAGTTAATTCCTCGACTGTATGAGGAGAGTTTTTAAGAGGGTTATCTTCAGGGTCATATTTTCCAACCTTGATTTTTTGAATTTCATGATAAATTGAAATCATTGCGGTGCAAAAACGGTCAATTTCTTCTTTTGATTCACTTTCCGTTGGTTCAATCATTAAGGTTCCAGGAACTGGAAATGACATAGTTGGGGCATGAAAACCATAATCAATAAGTCTCTTAGCAACATCTTCTTCGGAAACATTTAGCTCTTCTTTAAAGGGTCGTAAATCAATAATACATTCATGTGCAACCATATCGTTTGCTCCCTTGTATAAGATAGGAAAATAAGGTTCCAGAATTGTCTTTATGTAATTAGCATTAAGTATAGCTACTTGAGTAGCTTGCTTTAGACCAACATCACCCATCATTGAAATATAAGAATATGAAATAGGAAGAATAGATGCACTACCCCAAGGTGCGCCTGAAACAGCATCTTGATCTTGAAGACCAATTTCATTTTTAGCAAGAGGGTGACCCGGTAAGAAAGGAATTAGATGTTTTTTTACTCCTATTGGTCCCATACCTGGACCGCCTCCTCCATGAGGAATGCAAAAAGTTTTATGTAAATTCATATGAGAAACATCGGGACCAAACAATCCAGGTTTTGCAATTCCAACCAAAGCATTTAGATTTGCTCCATCCATATAAACTTGGGCTCCAGCATCATGAATCATTTGACATATCTCAACTATACTTTCTTCAAATACTCCATGTGTTGATGGGTAGGTAATCATAAAGGCTGCTAAATTTTCACCAGCTTTAGATATTTTTTCTTGCAAATGATCTAAATCAATATTTCCAAGATTATCACATTTTACAATTGAAACTTCCATACCGCACATTTGAGCGCTCGCTGGGTTGGTGCCATGAGCACTACTAGGAATTATACAAATATTTCTGTGACTTTCATTTCTTGATTCATGATATTTTTTAATAGCCAACAGGCCAGCAAATTCACCTTGGGCTCCAGCATTAGGTTGAAGTGATACCCCATCATAGCCAGTTATATCTTTAATCATAGCAATGAACTCAATCATTAATTGATTATAGCCTTCTCTTTGATGCGATTCTAAGAATGGGTGTGCGTTTGAAAAACCTTTTAAACTAATAGGTAACATCTCAGTTGCAGCATTCAATTTCATAGTACAAGAACCTAAGGGTATCATCGATCTATTTAAAGCAATGTCTTTATTCTCCAATTTCTTTAAATATCTCATCATATCAGTTTCTGAATGATAGATATTAAAAATTGGATGGGTCAAAATAGAAGTATCTCTAGTTAGGGTGTCATTGAAAACTTCATTTGTTTTAATAAGCTTTTCTAATTCTTCATGTTTTAGTTCGATTTTTTTTTCATTAAAAAAATCAATCAAATTATCTACATCTTCAAGTGTAGTAGTCTCATCAAGTGAAATACTAAATAAATTTCTATCTACCAATCTAAAATTCATACCAAGTTCAACCGATTTATCGAACCAATATTTTGCATTATTAGGTGTATGAAAAAGCAAAGTATCAAAATATTTTTTTGATAAAACTTTTATTCCTAATTTCTCAATTCCTTTTTTTAATAATTGAGCATGAAAATGTATTGAAGAAGCAATGTGATTGAGTCTCTCAGGACCATGATACATTGCATAAGCTGCCGATATAATAGCTAACAATGCTTGAGCTGTACAAATGTTGCTCGTAGCTTTTTCTCTCCTGATATGCTGCTCTCTTGTTTGAAGTGCCATTCTATAGGCACGTTTATTATTTTTATCTACCGAAACACCAATAATTCTTCCTGGCATTAGTCTTTTAAATGCATCTTTAGTTGCAAAAAATGCGGCGTGAGGACCACCTAAACCCATTGGAACACCAAACCTTTGAGCACTCCCGACAACTATATCAGCTCCAAATTCACCAGGTGATTTCATGAGAACAAGGCTCATTAAATCAGAAGCAACAACAGATAAAATATTTTTTTTATTATTAGATTGTATTAATGATTCTAAATCAGCTATCTCTCCATAAGTATCAGGGTTTTGTATCAAACAAGAAAAAGTATCATCATTAGGTTCAGAAGAAATTATAATTTTTATACCCAAGGGTTCGGCCCTTGTTCTCAAGACTGAAAGAGTTTGAGGATGACACGTATTCTGTATACAAAATGTGTATTTCTTTTTATTGGTTTGTTTAAAGGCAAGCATCATAGCCTCAGCTACAGCAGTACTCTCATCTAGTAATGACGCATTTGCAATTTCCATTCCCGTTAAATCTATAATCATTTGTTGAAAATTCATTAACATTTCTAGGCGGCCCTGAGAAACTTCAGGCTGATAGGGAGTATAAGCAGTATACCATCCAGGATTTTCTAAAACATTTCTAAGAATAACGCTAGGTGTAACAGTTCCGTGATATCCCATCCCTATGTAGGTTTTATGAAAATTGTTCTTAATAGATAATAATTGTAAGTTTATTTTATTAAATTCTTCACTCATTCCTGGTTTTAGATTCAATGGTGAATCATGAAGAATGTTTTTCGGAACAGTTTTCTTAATGAGATGATCTAAAGAGTCGCACTTAATCACATTAAGCATACTCTCTATATCTTCATTTCTAGGACCAATATGTCTACTTGCAAAAGAATTATTATCAATCATATATTATTCCTGTTTCAAAAACTCTTCATACTGAACAAGAGTCATTAAATCATTTAATTGGGAATGATTAGATATTTTTAATTTAAATATCCAACCACTTGCTTCTGCACTCTGATTAATTAAAGCAGCATCATCAGTAAGGTTTTGATTAATTTCAATAATTTCACCATCAATTGGACTATAAATATCTGAAGCAGCTTTGACTGATTCAATAATGCTTACTTCATCCCCCGCTTTGACAACTTTATTGATTTCCGGCAAATCTACAAAAACTATATCGCCTAGGCTTTCTTGAGCATGATCTGTAATACCTATGATTGCATTATCTCCATCAACCTCAATCCATTCGTGATCTTTTGAATACTTTTTTTCACTCATTTTTTTCCTCTCTGATAATTATTTTTAATAAAAGGCAACTTAACTATTTCTAATTCTTCAATATTGCCTCTGATCAAAGAATAGATTTTATTATTATTGGATATATTTTCTAACAAACCAATACCAATAGATATATTTAATGTAGGAGAAAATCCTCCACTTGTTATTATTCCTATTTGCTTATTGTCAATATCTATTAACTTCATACCCGATCTCAGAATAGATTTAGATATTGATCTTATTCCTATTTTCTTTTTATGAGATTTTGTTTGCACTTGATTTAATAAAATATTCTGTCCATTTAAATTCTCATCATTCAGTCTTTCTTTGTGAATTGACCATGTTAAATTAGCATCTACAGGTGTAATGTCTTCATTTAATTCATTTCCATATAAACTTAATCCTGCTTCGAGACGTAAGGAATCTCTTGATCCCAGTCCACATAATTTTGCGTGAGTATTTTCCATTAATAAGTTTATAAAATTTAAAACCACAGAGTTAGGAATTGAAATTTCGAAACCATCTTCCCCTGTATATCCAGATCTATTTATTATAATTAAATTATCTTGAAATTTGACAACTTTTGAATTCATAAAAAATAATTCACTAGAAATATCTAAAAATTTAAGTACATTTTCTGATTCAGGTCCTTGAATGGCAATTAATGAGTTTTTATTTAAAAAGGTATATTCAGTTAAAATATTTTTAAATATCTCTTCATCCTCTTTTTTTCTACCAGCATTGTATACAATAAAAAAACATTCCCTATTATCATATAAAATTTTAGAAATTATTAAGTCATCTATAACCCCGCCTTTTGAATTAAGCATAAAAGAGTAATAAGATTTATTAGTTTCTAAATTTTCTAGAACTAAAGGTATGTATTTCTCTAAAGATTTAATATTATCTTCTGAAGCGGTAATTAAAATTTGACCCATGTGAGAAACATCAAATACACCTGCAAAGTTTCTTACATGGATATGCTCTTTAATAATGCCAGAATCATAGTTGATTGGCATTGAATATCCAGCAAATGGAACAAACTTAGCTAGATTATCCTGGTGATAATCATTTAAATAAATTTTATGCAATTCAATTGGCAAAACTTAAACCTTATTTGCCCCTCTGTCATGGAACCTGAGAGTTTGGCAAGTGCTTGCCCCTTCGGTAGAGCTTAAAGCTCGTTTTCCAGAGTTTTTATTTTTTAGCGGTCCTTTTTGCCTGAGAGTTTCCGGGTCGTTGCTCCTTCGGCTCTGTAATTAAACAGTATCTCCCGCTAATAGTTTAACTTCTATAGTTTTTTTAGAATTTAACAATCAACAATTACCGCAAAGGCTTATCTAAAGAAATTGCTTTATTTAACTTTGCTTCTCTAAAAAAGGTATAAATACCCGCAGAAATTATAAAAAGCAATCCAACAAATCCCCTGAGTGTTAATGTTTCTCCCCATAAAAACCAACTAATTAAAATTGCCCACAAAATAATAACATATTCAAAAGGTGCTATAGTTGCTGGAGAGCCAATTCTGTAGGCACTGAACAAGCAAAGAAAACCTATAACACCAGTTAAACCAATAGTAATAAGCATAAATAATGTTACTAAATTTGATACATTCCAATCTAATAATATAAAATTAAATTCTTCAATTGTTTCGGGAGAAAAAGATATACTATTAAGAGATAGTTTTATGATAAAAGAAAATATTATTGCAGAAATATAAAGATGCGAGACTTGTGAAAATAATGAATCTTTATCAGATGTTTTCTTTTGTATAACAACGCTAAAAGAGTAACAAATTGCACATACAACCGGAAATAGAGAATAAATATTAAAATCATGAAATTGAGGATTCATTACTAAATACACACCAATAAAACCAACTGATATTGCTAACCATCTACGAATTCCAATGGTCTCATTAATAATAAACATAGAAAATATTGAAATAAAAAAAGGACTTACAAAAAATAATGTAGTTGCGAGTGCCAGAGAAAGCTTTGTTAAAGAAAAATAATAAAGTGAAAATCCTGCAAAAAAACAAAAGACTCTAATGGGGGTTAAAATTGGATAGTAAGTTTTAAAAACAATAGGTTCTTTTTTTAATTTTAAATAAAATACTATTATAATTAGACCAATTGTGGATCTTACAGAATATATTAAAAAAATATTTACAGTTTCTGATATTAATTTTATTAATGTATCTTGTATAGCAAAAACAGTCATTCCTAACAAAATCAAAATAATTGCTTTAGGATTTTCTTTATTATGAATCATTTTGTATAATGTATTTTAAATGTATAATTCATCTCTAAGATAGTAATTATTAATGAGCAAATCAAAAATATATACAGTCATTGGATTGATGTCAGGAACGTCAATGGATGGGCTAGATTGCAGCTTAATTGAAACTGATGGTCAAGAATATACAAAAATTATCAAAGAAAAAACATACGAATATTCTAGTTTATATAAAAAAAATCTTAAAAATTTGATATCTAATTTGCCTAAAGGGAAAAAAAATCAAATACTTTACTCAAAAGAAAACGAGGTATTTGTTACTCATAATATTACAAGAATAACAAGAAAATTTATAAAATTGATAAAATATGATTCAGAGAAAATAGATTTAATTGGATTAAGTGGCCAAACGATTATCCATAATCCAGAAAAAAATTATTCAATTCAATTATGCTCAGGTAGTGAGTTAAATTTACAATTAAAAATACCTGTTATCTCAAACTTTAGACAGAAAGACTTAGATTATGGTGGACAAGGAGCACCAATAGGCAGTTTTTATCACAAAAGTATTTTAGATAAAATCAATAAGAATGCTGCCATAATAAATCTGGGAGGTATTGCAAATATTACATATATTAACAAAAAGAAATTAATTTCTTATGATATGGGTCCATCCAATGCTTTAATAGATGATCTGTGTTATTTATTTTATAAAAAAAAATACGATAAAAATGGATTGTTAGCAAAAAAAGGAAGAACAATAGTTGAAATATTAAATAAATATAAAAAAGATAAATATTTTAAGAAGAGGTATCCAAAATCATTAGATAGAGATTACTTTGCCTCATTTTACAGAGAACTCAAGAATTGCAACTACAGAGATGCAATAAATACAGCGTCAATGATGACAATATTTGCCGTGTTACAAAGCCTTGATCAGATAAAAGATAAGATTGATTTAATTATTTTTACAGGCGGTGGCAGAAAAAATAAATTTATAATAAATGCATTGCAAGAAAATTTAAAGGTTAAAAAAATTAACATAAGCAATATTAATAAATTTGGACTTAATGGGGATATGATTGAATCACAGATGTTTGGTTATTTGGCTGTAAGATCTATTAAAAAATTACCTTTGTCTCTTCCATCTACAACAGGTGTATCAAAACCTATGAGCGGAGGAGTTTTATATGACAGAGCTAATTAAAAACTAAATTATTCCATGATTGAATATCAATATTTGACCCACACAATAAAATTACCGTATTTTGTTTGTTTAATTGATTTTTTAAAGGGCCCAATAAAGCAGCTATACCAGCCACACAAGCAGGCTCTAGAAGCATTTTATAATTTTCAAACATAAATTTCATAGATTTTATCATTTCTATATCTGTCACAGTGACCATTTTATCTATAACTTGTTGGCAAACATTAAAAGAATAAGGCATATGCAATGGGGCAGACAAACTATCGGCAATTGTGTTAATCTTAACATTTCTAATAGGTTTTTTATTAAATAAACTTTCTGTTAATCCTTTAGCACCCTCGGGCTCGATACCTATAACATTACATTTTGGATATATTTGTTTTATAACCGCTCCAATTCCTGCAATAAGTCCGCCACCGCCAACAGAAATTAAAATATTGTCAATATCATCTATTTGATTGCATATTTCAAAGCCTAAAGATGCTGTTCCTTGTAAAGTATAAACTCCATCAAAAGGGTGAATAAAAAAATACCCATCTTCTTTGGATGCTTTTTCTACTTCTTTAAATGCATTGTGGGGATCAGTAAAATTTAAATTAGCATTTAAAGATTTGCATCTATTTATTCTATATTCATTTGCAGAATTATACATAAAAATTTTATTTTTTAAATTAAATTTATTAGCTACATATGATGCTGCAATTGCATGATTGCCAGCACTAACAGCAGTAACCCCTAATGCTTTCTGTGAAGAATTTAAATTTAATATGTTGTTAGTTGCACCTCTAGCCTTAAATGTTCCAGCATTTTGCAAAAATTCCATTTTAAAGAAAACATCAGTATTTAATAATTCACTAATTAATGACCATCCTTTAATCGCAGGCGTCTTGAGGACATATGGTGATAATTTATGATAGGTATTTTGAATAACTTCTAATGATAATTCTTTAGGTATCAATTAATTCCTCTTT
>ENA-OSJC01000996-OSJC01000996.1-marine-metagenome-genome-assembly--contig:-NODE-996-length-24935-cov-3.748089_pt1 | contig 24935 bp, 30 predicted proteins | sample MGYA00237885_ERZ534234 | MGnify/ENA primary metagenome ERZ534234 (study PRJEB26413, sample SAMN06343907) | marine metagenome | isolation source: coastal waters | place: Atlantic Ocean: West Antarctic... | reverse complement strand
TCTCTGAAGGCACGCATGAGGAGGCATCGTAACTCTAAGGACACAAGTGCGTATCGTGATATCATCTCTAAAATGGATTATGAGATGATACTGATTGAAAACTACCCTTGCGAATCTAAGAAGGAACTAAATGAAAGGGAGGGTTGGTATATTCGCGAGAACCATTGCGTGAATCGACAAGTCGCTGGGAGGACTCAGAAGCAATGGGTCGCGGAGAATCTTGAACACATTAAGATGAATCAAAAGAAACGTTATATAGAGAATCACGAGGATAGACTGGCTAAGTCTATGAGAAATAGTAAATGGAAACGCTCGTTCGGAGACGACAGACACACCAACTGCCTCCAGCGTTGCGACCCCTCTCTATTTGCTTGATTTCTGCTGACTGAGTATCTCGCTGAGTTGGTTGTATTGGACCGAGCGTTGCTTGGAGATCTTGACGAGAATCGTGCTGGAGGGTGAGATGTCAGCGTTGGATCCGTCGGGATCACATATACGAATTTTTATCGATGAGATGCTTGTTTTCTTATTTGCTGTGTAAGTGATGTCTGATTCGCTTCCAAAGAAGTAGTCCCCGATTGCCGATTGCTTATTGACGATACCTAACATCGGCATAATGGCTCTATCACCGCGAAAGCCACATTCAGCCATGATGTCCGAACGGATTCCATAATACCCAGAAATACTGGACTTCGGGAGTCTGAGTGCCTTGATAGATAGGGAGACAGTCGCCTGATTAATCTCAGGATATCCTAGGTTCGTCCAATTTCCAGCAGAAACCAAATAGGGATTTGGGTCCCCAGCATCCCTTGATGTTCCCATCAGTTGCGTCCCCATCGTAGCCCACGGGTGAGCGACTGCTATATCATAGATGGGTTTCTTTTGCGGATTCATCGTTCGAACTTTGACATCGGAGACCTTCACATCGCTATTCGTCGTCAGAACCGATAGAGAATTGATATTGTCCTTTGTGATTCTCTTCAGACGACTATTGATTGGGGAGTGAAATTGAGAATATTCGAACCCTAAGATCGCCCAGAGACCATCGTTCCATGTTGCTTCGTCATACCCCCAATTCTCAATAAACACCCCCGTTTTGGAGTCATAGACTTCGTAGGGAATCAGATTGCGGTTCAACGCTTTCGGAGTGACAGTATCTGGGTCGATGATTCCGTTGTGATTCACGACGCTTCCGGGTGGCGTTGCTGTTGGCATCGCGCCACCACGAATCGTATCCGCCCCGATTACCTTATAGTTTATATCTATGGGGTAATCTGGGTGCGACCCAGGAGCCAGAGCACGGTCGTAAGGGGTTCTTTCAGGGGTGTAGTCGTTATAGAGCTCATGTGGATTCAATTTATAGCACTCCTGAGATGCACTAGTATTCTCTGGGAATATAGAATGGAGACCCGCCATTGATGTATTCCCTTCTTGTTCGGGTGTATGAAGATAGGACCATGCGAAGTGATTCCCATCAAACGCCAGTTGGGGACTTGATGCTCCGAGATATATCTGATTCAAGAATTGGAAGATGTCTGTGACGCCCCCTGTTCCGACTCCTGGGCGGATGAGTCCGCTGGAACTCACCCCTGTACCGTCAAATTGCCAGTTTCCCGTCGGATTGTCTGGTTGTCCATCTGGCGATGATTGTGTATTGTCCCAGTAGGTAGGTGCTTCAAGAACATCTGTACCGAACTGATGCGTAAACCCTACCGCGTAGTTCCCACGAATAGATGGCATCTGGAGACCCGCATTCTCAGGATAGTAAGGACGCTCTATCGTCCCATTCATCGGAACCATGACCACCGTCGTCGGAGCGTTCCAATGAAGGTCATATCCTATCTTGCGATGCTTCTCAATCTTGTTCGATGTGACCGTTGGTGCTTCTGGATTGAACATATGAAGGGGCATCTTCTCGGGTGCTTGGTTGGGATAGATGACGACTAGGTAATTGGCGGGAGTTGTCCCCACTTCACGATACGCACCGAAACAACCAAAGGAATACTTCTCCGAATCTGGATTCATGAAAGTCCCTGAAGGGACGGCATTGTCATCGGTAGGTAAGGGGTAGAAGGTGTCTTTCTGTGCAGGGTCGTAGTGCGTGAAGAACAGGAACGACGACCGATTCAAGTTCGGAGACTGCGGTACAGCGGGGGGTGCGGGAGAACGGCTCGCATCATACTCGGGTCGCAGTCCATCGGACCCTAAAGGCGTTAGGTCTCGGAGATTGTCTGAAGCGAGAGATGAGTCTTCCGTCTGCTGTTCGTTTTTGTATTTATTCATATGGAACCAACGGGTATTATCGATGGTCGTAGCACTTGAATAATCGTTGAAGGACTTATTGATGTCATCCCAGATCTCAGGATACTTCGCTTGAGCTTCCAAGAATGCTTTCAAATCTCTGAGATTGGATTCGGTGTATTGGATACTCGTAACAATGGGTTGGTCTTGCGTAGTGACATCATTCACTGTGTAAGCCCCGCGACTACCCGTGAGTTTCCCGTCTGGTTGGCGATTCACATAGAACCCTGTTTCGTAGAGTTCGGGTCGCTTGATTCCTATCATCTGGAACTGATTGAACCAATCCGTCCAATTCTGCGGTTTGGGTCCCGCTGGAGCCAATCCCGCCGCGTAGGTATCGAACTTAGCCTTGGTGCTCATGTAGGACCCTGAGACATTAAAGGGCTTGTAGCATTCGGACTGAGCGCTATTCGCGTATCCTGTGGGATAGACCGTTGCTGAACCTTCCTTATAGTCTTCATAATTGAAGGTGGTTTCTTCCTTGATCTGTTGGAGTTGGCGAGTGATTTCTTCCGCGATGAACTCTCCTGAGTTGAACCCTGCCGGAATGGTGATGGTCTTCTTCTCAATATAACGATCATACATAGGACCCTTTGTATCCATCTCTAGGTCCCCTTCTAACCACGTATTCGCAGGACTGATATCGTGGGTTCCAGGCATGTACGCCGTATCTGAAGAGACATCATTTGAATAGATCGATGCTTTCCGACGAATGAACATCGTGAATTTCGTGTTGTCGTTCTTGGGTTTCCAGAGATTCATCTCGGGGACGTCTACGTTCTCATAATCTTTGATGAAGAGTTGGGGATACTGTCGGTAGTCAGAGAATACGAAATTACGCAGATACTGCATCGGGCGGTCATAGTCTCCTGGATCATAGGTTCCGTGAAAGTCTCCGTGTCGCACTTCAAAGAGCGCACGACCCGTATCGTCTTGAACGGGACTCTGAGTTGCGAATCCGATTCTCCAGTTCAAGGCGACTCCGGGATTGTTCCATGACCACCCAATCGGCACATCAGGGGTCGCCCAACTGCTCCCCTTATACATGAAGATATCATCCTTCCCCGTGTAGTTGAATCGTCGGGCTCCATAGTAGTAATGATGTCCGTCGGCATTCTTGTAATAGGAGACCCCTATCGTTGCTTCGTTGTCTTTCATTAGAATCTGTTCGGTTGTCTGGGTGTTGTCGGCATACTGATATCCTTGGAGATTGTTCTCAGGCACTCGGGTATCCACATCAGAGTACGTGAGTGAGTGAAACTTCTTCAAACTTTCCCCCTTGACTTCTATCGTTCGACCTTGCGTCCCGCAACCCCGAGCATTCACATATCCCGCATACATGGAGATCTTGTCCCCGGGTTCTATATGAACCGTATCGCCTAAGGCCGTCGTCCAACTGGCGTTCCCTGTATTCGCTGTCTCCGAATTATCGCGATTACATTCGATGATGTGTTCTTCTTCATAGACATTTGGATCCATATGCTTTTACTATATTTTATCCTAGATAATTATCTAGCGTAGTCTATAAGTTTTTTATGGATCTTCTACGTGGATCGAGTGGTGGCAGTCAAGGCAACATGCGTTCTCAGGAAATGGATAACATGAATCGGCAGGCACAAGCGAATAATCGGATGGTGACCGGGCAGTTGAAAGGTCAGCTGGATTTGGCACAGAAGAATGTGGGTCAGGCGGGAGAAGCAAACACGATGAAGGCGATCGCAGATACTATGACGGGGGGTCTGACGCTCGCCAAGGTCGCTCCTGCGGTCTCTGCGTATCGTGCGTTCCATAACCAAAGAGTTGCGTTACGGGCGACGACAGCGGCCGCGGTCGAAGCACGAGCGAACTCGGATGCGGTGTCGAGTCTGGTAGGTAAAATAAGTGATACACCCGCCTTTAATGGGAATGTTGCAGATACAGTTAAATTATCAGGTGGGGGGGGAGTTGGTGTTGTTGGAGATGCTCCTGTAGCACCAACAGCACCAACCATGCAAACAGGGACAGCAGGGAAGATGTCCGAAGTATCACCAGCGGAACCCGTGGCTCCTGATGGTTCCGCCCCTGTCAAGGCACCGACGGTCGACCCACAGGAAGCACCGGACCCGCTGAAGGTGGGTCCGGCAGGAGAAGAAGCGAAAGGAGCCAAAGGACTGATGAGCGTCGAACAAGGAGCGGAACTAGGTAGTAAAGTAGCCAAGGGAGCGGGGGTGCTCGCAGGGGCGAGTGCGGTCTATGAAGATATTAGCGGGGGTGGAATCGGTGGGAAAGGTTCGAACTGGGAACAGAAAGTCGGGAATGTCTCTCAAATCTTAGGAGCCGTCGCAGATGTGATTCCAGGTGGAGAGATATTTGGAGCAGGGCTGGGATTGGTCGGTTCTATCTTCTCAAGCACAGGGGACTCCGTCGCGGGGTCCAAGGCGAAAGCAGCCGCTCAAGCGAAAGCCGCGTCCGCTCAGAGTGCGTTGTCGGCACAGCAGTCGGCTCCCGTCCAGCAGACGACTCTCGCTACACCTACCGTAACTTATGGTCGTTCTGTCTGATTTAAAATCTAAGCAAGGATACGAAGACACATGTGCTACGGGTTTGAAATCAAGTTTAGTTATTATTATCGCCAAGCCAGAAAAATCTGGTGTCTGTATATGTCTGAGTCTCCCAAGGCAACACTTCCATCCACCCCCACCCGTAAGGAAATCCGTTCCACGAATCGGATACTCCTGGAGAAATTACTAGCGATGGTTGAGAAGCTTGAGACTGACGTATCAGACATCCGGGAGCAAATCAAAGCCCCGATGTCTTCCGAAGACATATTTGATGACTCCGACGACGAGGTCATCGTCAATCGTTCGTGGTTGTCATGGTCCTAGTGCGTTTGAATCACTTATAGTTTTCTCTAAGAGTCTTGTATATCATGAATATCCACAAGTCGCATTCCAAAACCGATCTCATCGACCTCATCAATTACTTAGGTCTCCCGATCGTATTTAACCACTCGAACAACAAGAAGGAACTTCACGAGAAGATTCATACATGTATCGCATCCTCGGACCGGGGTATGTTTCTCCAAGAGAATCACTTTAACATAGATACAATGGGACAGCTGTCAATTTATCTCCAGAAACCCAACCCTAAGAAGACTCTGTCTATCAAGGAGAAGAGCGATGTGATGGCAATCTGCAAGGGGTTGATCGTGTATTGCAACGGAGGGTATGATCTGAATCTCTCCCCGCAATACACCGATACTCAGAGTATTTTAGACGATGCTTTGTACATCAAAAACTTCGGAGACATCCCTTCCGTCCGTCGTGCGTGTCGCTTGCTCCAGAGTGATCCGAAGTTCGTGGGGCAGTGCTTCAATCCGATCATCTCCCCACAGGTCATGAAGACACTTGACGAGAAAGCATCCTTGAAGAGACCTGGACCACGCTATTCATTCGTACGCAAGGAGGTGACGATTTCTTTTGATTGATATGTGTCTTCATATATTTCTAGGTTTAGTATATGTCCTACCACAAGTTTTACGTCAACCTGAAGAGATGCCCTGAGAGAGCGAACAACTTTGACGAGACCTGGACCCGTGCGCCAGCCGTAGATTACCGAGACCTCCCTGACGATCATCATATGTTTGAACGTATGGTCAGTTATTGGAACCTGAATCCAGCGGAGCATCGTGCCAAGACCGCCTGCTGGATGTCGCACTATAACATATTGAAGAAGATTTCGGAGCAGAGGTTGATGCGTTGTATCGTGGTCGAGGACGATGCCCAACCCATGAGTGAGTTGCCTGCGCCCCATGAGTTAGGGAATGAATTCGTATATTTGGGTGGTTATTTCTCCAATCTGAAACTGACCAAGGGACATCTCAGAGACAAGGTCCTATCCAAACCTGGTTTGAATGAGTTGAATCGGGAGACACATCGGATGCTCATGTTCGTGGCGTACTATATTCCCCACTACGAGATCGCGACCCGGATCATCACGTACCTGGATTCGTTAGTCCGTATCCGTGCGATTGACTGTATGGCTCACACCTTCCCTGTCCCCATGAATTACGTGTACCCTGCGTTATTCGTAGAGGCACCCGGTCAATCCACGATTCGTGCGAAGAAAACCAAGCACTGTACTACCGATTATATGCTGGTTTAAAGGGTATTCGTGTGTATAGAGAAAGATGAAAGAGACACACACGGCGTATTTCTTCTATGAAGGGGAACTCATCTGCAAACGCTACACAGAACACCAGACACCCGAAGACCTCTTCAAAGATCATGTAGAGGGGTTCTTCCGCTATGTGTGTGAGAGGCGTGGATTCAGGTCCCAGTTAGCACACAACGAACTGGCGCTTCGTGGGTGTGTCTCCGATCTGAAGAAAGGGATGCGTCTTACCAAGAAAGAGAATCATATGCTGGTCATGGCGTATATGACCCTCTGGAAGTTCGGGAAGATCCCTTACGAGGATATCATCATTCTGAAGCGAAAGAGGAAAAAGAAATCAAAAAGTATTTAAAATAATACTATGAATAGAGTCTATAACAGAAATGGACGGTGTCAAGAAAGCGATTCGCGATTTCCGACCCGAGTTGAAGGAGAGTTCTCTAGCGCAATACATGTCGCAATTGAAGAAGATTCGCAAGTTGTTCGGAGAAGAGGACTTTGAGTTCCTGGAGCACCCGGATCCCGTGACTGAGATGATCACCACCCAAGGAGGCCACTTCACCTCCCAGAAGAATCTATACTCAGCGATCGTGATGTATCTCAAGGCTCTAAATTATGACGGGCAGTTCGATGAACCGATTGAGGTATATGAGACCTTTCGTAATGAACTTCGGGACAAGTATCAAGCAGAGCAGGAGACAGGGGTGATTACGGAGAAGCAAGGGAAGAATTTCATCACGATGGAGGAACTGAATGGATTCATTCAGAAGATGCGCAAAGACATAAAAGACAAACCCCAACTCCATATGGTCTATGTGATGTTTTCTATCTTGAGTCGCCATCCCTTACGCAACGATCTCGCCGGAATGCTCTATCTGACCCAGACCGCGTATTCCAAGCTGACTGATGCACAGAAGGTAGAACGTAACTATCTGGTGAAGACTGAGGGTGGATTCATCTTGCTCGATGCTGACCATAAGACCGCGAAGACCCATGGCACGATCAAGATTCCCATCGATAAGGACACCGAACTCGCCAAGATCCTACGGACCTATCTACGGGTGATGAAGTACAAAGGCGGGATGGACATTTTCCCCATCACCCCGAATTACATGTCTCAACTCTTGATTAAGACGTCTCATAAATACATTGATAAAAACATCTCAACCACGATGATTCGGAAGATCGTATCAAGTGAAAAGTTCCTTACGGCGAAAGAGGAACAGATCGAACACGCAAAGCAACTAGGGCACTCCATCCAAACGGAGAATCTCATCTACATCAAGAAGAAGCAATAATCATTTACCCACCAACTTCATCGCCATCGCATGAGACTGAGAGAAGGAGCGACCTTCCTTGAGGAGCACCCTCATCTTCGCCATATGTTTAGCGGAGTGTCCCTTCTTCTGGTGTGCTTGGAGTTTCGTCAGCATCGCGGGAGAGAGTTTATTCGCCCCTGGGGTCGGTTTCCGCTTGCCAGAGGCACCTGCCGTAGGTACCTTCGGTGCGGTGGGTGGAGCCTTCATGGGAGGAGCGGAACCGTAGGCCATGTATAGTTTTCCATATATTTTAAGAGAGGGAGAATCTTCTTTTAAAATCAGAGATCGATGCTCTGCGTGTGGGTTTGTTCCACAGGATCCATCTGCTTAACGCTCCCGCCGTTCGGGGATCATTCCAATCTTCTCTCTTGCGGTGGCGATCCAAGTAACGTTTCTTGCGGGCATCATCCTTATTCTGGGGGTAGTCGCTCATCCCTGCAGCCCCGAAGTGAATGGTCTTCTTAGGATCTGAGAACTGAGCCATTAACTTTTTCTTGGGATTGGTGGATGCTTTGATGATGACCTTCATGATATATATGACGGTAGATTAAAAATATGGGCAAAGCTGACAAGTAAAAGATGGATTTATGCATTTGACACGTCCAGCTGGCCATCGCGGAGACGGGCGATACGGAGGTATTCGGAATAACTCCTCATGCTGGTGGGACCAGTTACACCACTTGCAGTCCCAGTTCCTACACCGACCGCAGTGGCGCGGAAGATGGTGCCAACTGTATTGGCTGAGGCACCGGCGGTGAGCGTGAAATCTGAGTTGCCGACTGTGGTGATCTCGTAGGTCTTGCCCACAACCAATGCAGTAATCGCCGTGGCAGCCGCTTCCACCGTGCTGAAGTCAGTCGCATTCAGGTGAATCTCAATACCCTTGGTGCCGACCCGTCCCCCTGTGAGTCTCGTCGAGATGTAGAAGAACTTGTTATTCATGAATACCTGCTGGCTCCGCCCCTCAAAGGTGTTCGGGGTGATCAATGCGTTGTCACTGGCGTATTCCGCCCGAGTGAGGAAAGGAACCGATTCAGAGTCGGTGAGCTGGGAGAAGAGGCGAGCGGTGTTGGTGACATCGCTGGCAAACTCATAGCGGTCGTTATACCGAACGTTGTAGGCGATATCACCGAGTTGTCCATCGCTATTACCTCCCGCTGTATTTACTGAGAGACCTAGAGAGGCGTATTTGTTCAGCATGGTCTCATCCGTGATAGTATCACGATTGAAGACTGTGACCACACGGGTGACCATACGGTTCGCCATACCGATATTCCGGACGACCGAAACAGGGGACGTGGAGTCAATCGTTGCTACGTTTGCCCTGTAATCCACAAAGGAGAACGAGAGATCGCGGTTCGCTTGCGCGTAGCGAGCCATCTCATCGCTGGCACCATAGAAGATGTAGTCCGCACAGAACTTCAGTTCGGTCTGGTCGATGTCGTACGCCTGGTTGGTCGCTACACCACTTTGTACACAGACGCGAGCTTTGTTCGGAGGTGCCCATGTGATCTCAATATTGATCGGTTGGTCAATCATGTAGAGCGGGAGCTGATGGGTCTTCAAGAACGGGAACAGGTCCGAGAGATCAATCGCATAGGTGGGGGACGTGGCGACCGAACCCGCATCCGTACCGTCCATCTTGGCGAAGGGAAGCTGATCAAGGTCGTTGGCGTTGTACTCCCTGCCGTTGGCGAGTCCGTAGGTCGGTGCCAGTTCGTACTGCTCGGCGGTGTAGCGGAATCCGTGATTCATGACTCGCCCCGTGGTATATTGCTCGCGTTCCTTGTTCATCTCGTTGGAGATCAGAGAGGACTTGACGGCGTGGAGCTGTGCCCAATCGCTGATTTCGTTAATCACCTGATTTCCCACCTTGAGAACCGCACGCTGAACGACCGCACCGATTCCCACCTGGACCGGCAAGAAGGCGGAGGCGTTGCCTGCAGCCGGAACCAGACCCACGAGGAGTTTGGAGTGAGAGTGCAGGAACCCCTTGTTCTGAAGCGTGAAGCGACAGAATCCAGTACGGTCCGCCGAACCGTTCTGCTGGACTACAGCCTCCAACAAATCAGTCTCCACGTGTTGCACGTAGTCCACGGGAATTGAACCCAGTCTCACAAAGTCAGGAATAGTATCAGTATCAGGAGCCATCGCACGGGGATCCACATCAAGTTGAGCTTGCGACATTCTAGTTATAAGATACGTATATATCTTAGTACTGGAGACTAAATAATGATAAAAGGTTGTAAGTATAGAACCGAAGGTACCTGTGGAATTAGGAAAGGAACCAGAATCCATCTTTGGTCTGACATACAGATCCTATCTCTTCAAGGACACATTCCTTTTGCATCTGCTTATCCAAGGATCTATCTTTGATTGTAATGGCAATGGGGTCACTGGGTTTCCACTCTGGATCTACTTTGATTCCATGCTTGTTAAAAAAGACATCCAATTTACTGGATAGGTCATAGCGGATCTCTTTCTCAAGGATGTTGATAATCTCAGTTGCGATTAGGGAGTCCATTTCTCTATTCAAGATAATTATGTGTCTTCATAAATTTACATTTTTCTATCTAAGACATCACCTGAACTCCCGTCGGGGAAAAGAGTAGGGTATTCTTGCTCTTCACAAATATGAATACCGCTTGTGGCGAGTCACCTGCAATATCGGATTCAATCGATAGACCCCACTGCTGTTCTGAGAAATCTACGCCTGAGTCGTGCTGGGAGTAGCGGACCCCGACACCGAAGAGCGCACCACCGTCGGGAACGCGGGTATAGTCGCCTACGGCTCCGGTGTTGAGAATCTTGTACTCGCGGTTGATGTTGGAGATGGCGGCACTGGTGCGGTCCAAGTGCGCTTCGGGGATAATGGATTCCATGAACATCTTGACTACCTGCGGGTCGGAGACGGTGGTCTGGGTATCGGTGGAGATATTGGTCGTGATATCAAAATCCGCAGGGAACTTCTGACCGCCCCGGAGGAACTGCAGGCGAGTAATCTTGGCTAAGGCACCCGAACCCGCTGCTTGCTGGGGGTAGGTTGTGGACAGACCATTCTCCGATAAGGTATTGATGTGATCCGCAGGACAGAAAGTGACAAAGGCACTCTGGACCTGCTTCAGGGAGAGATTGTACTGGAGCTGAGCGTTGGACGTGTTGATCGATGTGTAGAGAGATGTGATGCTGTTGTATTCCATGGAACCGGTGCTCATCTGGGACAGAGACGCCATCTGGTCGGAAGGAATGTCCTGGACCTCACAGGTCAGCTTGACATCACGAAGTTCGTAGTGCGCACCCGAGAGAGTTCCCGCGGCTCCGGTGCTGGAGTAGAGGACCTGACTATCAGGGGCGAGGTGGATCTCAATTTCAAGGGATCCAAAGGCAGACGGCATCAGATTGACCTGGTTGCCCCCCGACAGGAAACCCGAGGGGAGGTGGCAGGAGAACTCTTTCTTCTGCGTGCCGTCGGCGTTGTTGGCGGACGATCCTGTGAAGTGTGCGGACTGGTTTGGCATGATGAGGCAGGTCGCTCCCAAGTGACCCATCAGATCTTGCTTGGACGAAGAGACTCCCAGGTAGGAACTCATGTAGCGGTTATACGAACGAATGGACTCACAGATCATCTTAGATCGACCGTTGCGAATAATCAATTGGTCCCAGAGTGCGAAGACACCCAGACGGGAATCCATCATCAATTGCGGGTTGTCCGCAGCTAGGACCGGGGTCGGCGGTGAAGCGTTGTCTTTGAATAAACGGAGATCGCCACAGATGCGGATCGAACGCGGGTCCAGGATGCCGTTCTGTGCAGCGATGGTAAAGGACAGAACCGGGTGTCCATTTTTGAAACTCACTCTTCCGTCAGAAGGGATAGAATCTGGTCGAATTTCTAGGTAACGTGAGGTCATTCTCAAGGGTTATAGGACCACAGTATAATAAATTACTGTCTCTCAAAAAACTAAACTTTTTTACTGAAAGAGAGTCGCGTCGGTGTAGAGTAAATCACCCCACTTGCGAACCTGTCTTTTGTGAAGATTTCGTTGATCTTTGTGGTCTTGAGCCCATTTCTTATTATAGGCTTTCCGTGATTCATCAGATGTATAGGCGGATTGGATATTGACGCACTCGGATCTATCAATCCAGTATTGTTCCCTTTCGGATAATTGACGCGAGGATTCGCATGGGAAGTCTTCTATCAATTCGATACTGCAGTGATTGCGAAGCAATATTTTAGAACTCGCCATATCGGTTCGATGCTTGGCGTCGTATTTGTGTTGGGAGAGTCTAAGATTGAGACTTGTTTTCGTGGAACCGATGTAGATTTCATCTGATTCGTGGCAAACGATTTTGTATATCTTCCCATCACGAAAACTGGTGGGTCTTGACCAAGAACCACCCAACTTCTTCTTGCGAGTCTCGTAGTATGTGTCCTTCCATTTTTGCTTGTTCGCTTCGTAGTATTCCTTACCCATCTATCTATGTCTATCATGTTTAAAATCTTTAAACTGTTGTGCTAGTATTCAATCGAGACACCCCCGTTGCGAATCACAAGCTTCCTAATGTGGAACACGAAATTATTGAATATCTTATTCTTCTCAGGTTGGAAGGATAAATCCTCGTACCGCAGGAGCACCTGAAGATCCTTATTGCGAAGGTCCGCGACACCTTCCTGGAGACCGAAAGCACGACCCACGAGGAAATTGGACTGCATCGCGGCGAAAGACCGTGGAGCGATGCCACCTTGCGCCAAGGCTTTCTCCAACTCAAAGAGATGGAAGGCATCTACACTCTGCTTCGTAACCATCTTCTTAGTCTGGACCGGACGTGAGGGAACCAAGACACCCCCCATAAGGAATTGGGTGGAGGTGAGACCATCGATGATCCCCGAGTATCCCGAACGCATGCTGGTCAGCGAGGAATCCATCAGATCATCTGAATCCACATCGACCCCCCCATCAAAGGGTCCGATCTGGTAGGTGCCTACACCCGCCACCTGCTTTCCTACCGCATAGGTCGTCGCATCAGTCGGCATAATCACCAAGGACTTCGCCCGCGAGTTATTGGCGTGGATATTGTAGGTGACCTGGGTATCACTTGACAGAGTGGAGTGCTTGTGATTCGTGACGCTGTAGATGTCCAGTTCGATGGATTTGCCCTCACGTGCTTTGGCGAGCATTCCCGCTTCGTAAGACGGGTCCAAGTGAATCTCGTGGGCGATGAGGTTGAAGTCCGAGACCGTGTATTCAAGAGTGGTGGTGGCGCCCGTCTCCATCGCGGTTGAGTACATGACCCACCCGTCGTCAATAATGACTCCTGCAGCGTTATTGCGAGCCGTAGCTACTGTGACCTGGATATTTCCTGATCCTACATGCTTCTCAATACGCGAAATCTTCATCTCCCCGCTCAATCCATCCAAGTTATTCGGTTGGAGATATTTCGCAAAGCGGAAGGTCTCGCCTACACAGAAGGGGAAGTTCGATGTATCGTCACCGAGTTCATTCTCCGTTGGACTGACCCAGAAGACATCACGATTGGTGGCATCTACCGGCCAGTCGGCACCATTAATGAGACTTTTGAAATAGACATTCCGCGGGGTGCGGACATTACGATTCACCGAATCAAGCTGTTTGATCACCTGTTGCGCGGGGGCGAGGTCGAACTCCAGATAGAGACCCCCCGTCATCATCACGGGGAAGATACGATCCCCAAAGACACCCGCATGAATCGGGACGCAACACTTGGCGGTCGTGTGGTCCGCATCGGTCCATGCTGTCGCCAAGGTTCCGGACTTCTCTACGAAGTACGGATTCTGGTGAAGCTCTGTGAGATGCGACTCCGAGGTGCCGTTGTTCCCACGGAAGCGGGGGGCGTACGCGGTGCCACCTTCTACGAGGGCGCGACTCTGGCGAAGGGAGTCATCTGCATCGTAATCATATTTCATAGCCACGAGTGCATTATAGTCCTGGATTTCCTCTAGCAGGGTCGAGCGGGTGCCATCGTAGATCCGCAGGTTGCGGAGCACGCAGGACCCACCCATCTGATCCAACTGTAGCTTTGTCGGGACAGCTCCACCGGCAATCTTGACGTTGAACTCCAAGAAACAGTCCTTACCCGAGATCATCTTCACCGACGGAGGAACCATCAAAGAGATCTTCTGTCCACTCGTATAGGACAATCCGTGTTCCGAGGGGATAGATACTTGGGTTTCCCCAATTCTGATGATAGAATCACTTTCCCAATAGCTCTTACTCATCCACTTGTTATACGAGTAGGTATGGTTTAAAATTTGAAGAGATAATTATAATAAAAGTAAAGATGGAGATTCAAGGATACCCGAACTATCTGATATACCCAGATGGACGCGTTTGGAGCGCAAAGCGAGAAAAGTTTTTGAAAAACGGGATCCGTGGGGATTATTCACATGTAGTCCTTTGCTTGAATGGGCAACCAAAGACATTTGCCCCCCATCGTCTCGTGGCGATACACTATATCCCCAATCCTGAGAACAAACCCACGGTGGACCACATCGACCGCAACCCAGCGAATAACCATATCTCTAATCTACGATGGGCGACCATCCCCGAACAGATGAATAACAAAGGGGTATATGCGAATAACACATCGGGCCATACAAACATCACGGACGTCTATTCCAACCAAGGACGCGATCTCTACTGGAAATTTCATAAGAAGCGAAAAGGACACAAAACGATCAACAGGCAATTCATAAGCAAGATAGATTGTATATGTTATAAATATATCGCACTCTTAAAAATAAAGGCGGGAGTGATATAGATGGAAACAGCAGTCCCTGACAAGTCGTGGAGTTTGGAGACTGAGTTACTCTTAGCCAGTTGGAGCGAGAAGGCCAGTTGCTTCCGATGGTTACATGGTCGGTCTGAGAAGAAATACAAGCGTAAATACTATTGCTTTAGTATCCCTGTGATTATCCTAAGTACTCTTACGGGTACGGCGAACTTCGCAATGTCCGAATTCATTCCAGAACCCCATCAGAAACTCGCCACTGCCATCGTAGGTGGTCTCAATATCTTTGCGGGGATCCTGAGTACCCTCCAGAACTTCCTGAAGGTGGCGGAGTTGATGGAGAGTCATCGAGCGCAAGGCGTCGCATGGTCCAAACTGGGTCGGAATATCTCCATTGAGTTGGCATTAGATCCTGCACGGCGACAACCCAATATGGACTTCTTGAAGCTATGCAGGGCCGAATATGATCGGTTGATCGAACAGAGTCCCATGATAGACGATGACATCATCTCACAATTCAAAAGCAAATTCAAGAACTATCAGGTAAGCAAACCCAGCATCACGAACGGATTGGATGCGTGTCACATCTTCAAGATCAATCCCCAGTTGGCACCGGAACCTGAGATCCTCCAAGGAATCAAGGATGCAGAATCGGAACCGGAGGTACCTGTGGAAGGCGAACCGGAACCAGAATCGGAATCGGAACCCTAGTTTGATCGTTTAGATCTGTGGGATAATATAATGTGATGTCTATGAAGACAGACTATTCCCGGTGGATGGATTCTGTCATGAAAGAGCGAAAGGATGACCGCAAACGCGAAAGGATCCAAACGATCCTTGCCATCAAGGCCTTGGGGTTACCTTATGATATCACCAAAGAGATGATACTCTCTTACAAATATGATATCTTAGAAGCAAAATGGAGGAGGTATCATCGTGTCGTGATGTGCCAGGTGCGTGCGATACTCGTATCCAAGCATGAGAGAGGGTGTAATATGTCGAGCTTCTCTTACTGGCCTAATCGTCCTTCAAAGTCGCGCACTTGGAAGCCATCTCATACATCTTGACTGCATTCGCTTCCGATGCTTCGGAGGCGGCTATTTTCTTACGATAGGTGAACTCGGACATCTTGTATTTTTTCTCAAGGCGATAGAGGGCGTCTCTATGCTCCTCCTCTAACTCCCTTCTTTGATCTCGTAATGCCTCGTCCATATCCTTCTGGGTGACCTTTGTTTCTTCTAACTCTTCAATCTGCAGATACAAGTCGTCCATATCCGCCTTGATGCCGTTCGTGAGTTTCTTGTACGTCAGAAAGGGCATCATCTTCTCTTGGATGTCGTTGACGGAATACCCGAGTCCCTTGTCTACATCATTCCTTAAAGACCGTTCCCAAGAGTCTAGCGTATCGATGGAGTTATAAAGTGCCATGAAGAGATCGACGGCTCCGATGTTCTTGTTCTTCTTCCATACATTCATGAACTGCCCCCTCAGTATCCTTCGTTGATCGCCCTTCGCGTGGAGAAAGGTGTTATTCACGCAGTCAAACACATCCGCCTTTTGGTGCTTATCTTTCAAGTCAGTAAAGTCCATATACCCTATCATATATATTATCTTTAAGTATCTAACTATATAAGTCATATATATGACTTCAATAGTATATCCTAAGGATAGAAACAGGTAATTTGTGTATATATATATGTTGAGGGGGTCCCAAAACTATAGCGTCCCCTATAGGAAGAATCTGAAACTCATCACCTACCCTAAACCCATGACCCACCACCATATATATGTACGGATTCTACGTTTCTTAGTGGATTAGTGCCTGAATGGACTCCCATCGATCCACTAATCCACTAATCCACTATGTATCTTTTCTTATGATAGAAACAGGTAATTTGTGTACATATATATATGTGGAGGGTCCTCAAACTATAGCGTTCCCTATAGGAAGAATCTGAAACTCACGAGGTCTACTAAACCCATGACCTACCAACATATATATGTACCGATTCTACGTTTCTTATGTGTCTCCTAATCCTTGATTACTACTTCTTATCCTTTGTCTTCTTCTTTGCTTTGCCTGTGCCTTTACCTTTGCTTGCAACAGGATCGAAGATAGAATCGGGTTTGATTGTCTTGGACATCTTGGCGGGGATGATGACGGGAGTGAAGCGACTCAAGGCATCCTTGCGTTGATCGTTCGGTTTGATGGTTTTGGAGACAGAGTGCTTCTTTCGTCCAGGCAGATTCTTCGTGTTGGCATGCGGCATACTATTATAATTATTATCTTAGATTTTAATTGTAGGTCTCTACTATAATAATGTCGCTGGTGATCTGTTCGAACAAGGAGAATGACCGCACCGACGGAACCGATAGTTCCATACATGAACCCTTTTCTTTCCGCAATGGGTTGTCATCAACCTATACCATCCCGAAAGATGCCCAGGTAGGTCTCCACTCTTGTAAGATCAATCTGAATGGCACGATGACCCTGAGTGGAAACGAAGTCATGAATCAGTATTTCGGAGAATTGCTGGATCCCGATGCAGGCGAAGAGATCGAACTGAGTAGTTCCCAACCCATTGCGACCCCGATGAGTGAAGTCCAGTACAAGGCAGGCAGGGCCGGGCGATTTACCGACTATGATCCTGAAGGCGTCGCAGGTCTCTTGAAGCAACAGATGAATAAGTTCATCTTCCACCCTAACTTGAAGGACAAGGCAGATTGCGATGTGAATCGGGATAATACGAGCAACGAGTTTACGGGATATAGTTTCACCTACGATCAATATGCGGATGAAACCACTTCCACGATCCCAAGTGCGGATCAGGCATGGACTCTGAACCCTACTGATGTAGTAAATGCGGGTGGACAGAGAGACGAGTATCCGGGCGGTGTGGCCACTGCCGACGCATTGGCCAGTGGTGGGGATGCAGATCTGACTTGGAAATATGAGGTCACAGGTGGGAAGGGTGTCTTCACATCCGTCAGACCCGCCGACGGGGGTGTCAACGCCATGATCAACACCGCTCTTCCGATGTCTCTGTACAACGGGCAGATGACCGTGGACATCAAGGATATCAATGATGGAGACCAAGATTGGATGGTGGGTCTCTCCCGCTTTTGCCCTGATGAATATTCGTCTATCAACGGTGGATATGCTCCCAGCAATTTTGATGCGGATCGGGGGGGCGACGCGATTGACGAACTCTTCTTTGATTATGCGGTTCGGCGCTACAATGGTCTGCTCTATGTCCAACACTTGGCGATAAACTCCGATCCCACCTTTGACACAGATACCGATGTAGATAACACCTTCATCAAGGACTTAGATTACTGGACCATTCCGGGAGCAACCCTGACATCTCAGTATGATCTCGCGGGAAACGCCAGTACCTTTGAGAAGGTTCGTTTCACCGCCAAGGGTCAGACACTCAAGATTGAGATGATCGATGATCGGGACGCTGCTGTCGTCGTCTATTCCTTTGATGAGTCCCAGGCCAAAGCACTCCAACTCCCCCCGATTCACCAGGGGTGCTGGTGTCTCCATCCCGTCTTGGCGATGGCAAGCGATGCTACCAAATCCAACGGCATCATGAATATTGATGTCTTTGAAGGGTGTAAGGACATCGTGGATTACGGGTGGGATGGAGACCGTACCTATAGCAACTCTTTCACTAAGATGGGTTGGTTTGAGTACGGGTGGTACGGGGGATACGATGCGTCTGAGTCCGATCTCTTAGAAGAGCGATTCTGGTTTGACCAGAATGACACAACCAGCGGTCCCAACGCAGACGGTCAACTCCGGTATGCGAGTGTTCCGTCGTCTGGGGATCATCGCCGAATCGGGTATGTGGCGGGAACCGATGGCACAGGGGCTAAGGTAGCAGGGTTCTCCGAAGTCTTGATTCCGGGAACGACCAATGTCTATCCATCGCAAGGGAATATGACGTCCAAACTCGGATTCAACCAACCTTATGATGAATCCTTCACGCATGTGGGAGCAGGGGCCACCAGTCTAGGGGTCAAGTTCGTATCCGACACCGTCCCGGTCTTCAAGAGCGGGCAATCCATCTTTGTGCGTGTTACGAATCTGACTCAACGATCGATGAATGCCTTCAAGGGATCCAACAGTCAGATCATCGCCCACCTACCCCGCTTTGATGGGCAAGCAGAGACCGGGCGACTTTATTTTCAGCCTTCGGAGATCTTATGGTTGGACCTGGACAACGCCCAAGAGTTGAAGGTATCCAGCTTTGATCTATCCTTCGTGTATGTAAACGAGCAGTTCTGTAGGGCACTCACGGGGCAATCCATCGTCTGCTTAGCCTTCCGCAAGAAACCGAAGGAGCCGTAAAGGGTATATATATGACGCCCCGAATAATACAGTATTAACACCCTCTATTTCTGGATGTAAAACGTACGTACATACCGCTAACTGTAGCAATTTTAACACTTTTTAACAGTTTTTAATTGAGTTTTTTTTAATTCTCTATTTTAATATAATCTCTCTATAAACGACCCCGATGGCGAAACTTCCGAAGAATCTGAAAATTTCCTTTGAAAAGTCCCCTCCACCTCGCCCTGAACCCCCTGCACCTGCAGTTACGGAGACAATAGTACTTGAAGAGCCCGATCATGACGCGTTAGACGACATGGTCCCCCAGTTTGTTGAGAAGGCCCCTCCCGTTGAGAATGAGATCTTTGCGCCACCGGAACCTAAGAAGCCCAGGAAGGCACCAGAGATCCTCAAGGTAGCCGAAGAACCCCCACCACTCCCACCGAAAGTAGCGAAATTGACTAAGACTGGCAAAATCAGGAAAGAAATGTCCGAGGCCCAAAAAGAACGAGCGAGGCAAAATTTAAAGAAGGCCCGCGAACTCCGAGCCTCACGTCTGAAGGCGCAAGCACCTCCTCCACCGGAGCCTGTCCCCGAGCCTGTGTATGTGGAACCTCCCGCCCCTGTCCCAGCGCCTGCCCCTCCTCCTGCTCCTGCTCCCGCACCTGCACCCGCCCGAGGGATGTCCCAAGCAGATTTGAAGCAATCTAATTTGGATGCGATCATGGAGTATGAGACGATTCGCAAGGAACGGAAACGGGTCAAAAAGGAGGCACAGATGGTTGAACAGCAGAGACAGGATGTGGTCGGTGTCGCCCGTAAAGCGTCGATGAATGGGTGGCAAAGCCACGCAGGGAAGTTTCATTCTTGCTATTGAAAGAGCATGTAATCACATCTCTGAAGATTGTTGGTAGATGATTGATCACCAAAAGACCGTATCCATGTGTTTCTTATCTTACTATATGCCTTTCTCACTTCACAATTCTCTTCATAATATTTCTTCAGAATATTACGGTTATTTTCGTAATATTCTTTTCCGGTTCTCCCAGGGATTTCCCGATTCACGCAAGGGTTCTCACGAATGTAGGTTGCTTCACGATCTAACAGTTCCTTCTTAGATTCGCATGGATAGTTTTCAACGAGTATCATATTCCAATCCATCTGAGAGATGATCTTCTGATGAGCTGTTGTCCCCTTATTGTAACGATGCTGACCCATGCGCAGTTTCAAACACTGCGTCGTCGATCCGAAATACACGCTCCCGTCTTCACCGACGATTTTATAGATCTTCCCATTCGCGTAATCCGCCATTGTCTCTCTACACGAGTATAGTGTCTATCCTTTAAACAGGGCAGTCAATCATCTTCTCCCTGAGATACGCGACCATTGAGATCCGTGCGTAGTCAGTCCCTGCTCCAAGCGTCCCTACGGCCATATTATCCTTATAGATCTTCGGAAGCAACGCGTTTCTCTTATCCTGGTCGGGGGTGACCCACATTTCCGTGTTGCAGTGATATTGATGCACGTCAGCGACGAGAACATCGCCGTGTCTCAGATCGACGCCAATACCATAGGCGGGAAATAGAGTCAGGCCACCATGGTACTCTCCGTGTTCAAGGACACTTAGGCACGCAACTCCCCCATAGTCTCCTCCGTCCTTGTGTAGCCCCGTCCGAAAGGTTCGATTGACCGTCACCGTGCTAAAGGGTGTGTCTCCGATCCGAAACTGGGGGCGTAGCATCGCCCTTTCCATCTGATAATCATAAGCGTCCTTGTGTAGTTCCTTGTATATGGAACCAATCTGATTTAGATACGGAATAGTCCCTTCATACTCTTTCATATGTGTTTGAGTGTAATGCGAGAGTCTGCACGGTAGATCCACGCCTAAATTTTTTATAGAGTTGAAGTATCCAATAGGCGTAGAGAACACGTTATTCGAGACATTCATCTTGCTAGGTGAACCATCTGCCTTCAGATACCCCGTGGAACTCGTCTTCGTATTGATAAGTGTTTTCTTCTTCCAATAGACCGAGTCAGGATCGATCGGTCCTGCGGATGGTCCCCGACCCCTTGAGGGTCGGGATAGTTTCACGAAGTTCTTCAATTGGTTTTCACGTCCTTTAAGTGCTCGCTTACGAAACGATAACACCTTTTTACCTGTCTCTGAATCAAAGATATCGCAATCATAGTCTATCGGGTGCAGGATCCAACCATCGTCTAGATAGGTCCCTTTGAGAGTCTTCAGCTCAGAATCAAGGCAGAGTTTAGGGAGATGTAATGTAGTCATTTATCTTTGAAGGAGATTTAAAATATATGGTGGAAGTAAACAAAGATGGAATCCACTCAGAACCCCTTACAGAGACCTCCACCGATGATCCGCAAGGTCAAGGACGTCGAACCCGATACGAAGTTTGCGGACATACATCCGAACCTTCCGCAGATGCCATCTTTGCTCCTTATCATTGGGTCGGTGCGTTCGGGGAAATCCAACCTCATCACGAACCTCTTTTGCAACCCTGATTTTTACCAGGGCAAGTTTGAGATCGTAAGGATCATCTCCACCACTCTACACGCCGACGCCAAGGGTAAGATCCTCGCCAAGCACTTTGACTGTGATTCCCACTATGAGGATTACATGATAGACGAGATTAAGCAGTCCCAAGGCATCTACAAGCCAGAGGAGGATGGGGTCGCCCGGCCCACTTTTGCCCTGGTGCTCGATGACGTGCTGACCAAGGACTTCTCCAAGAACAACGAGGTATCTTTCTTCGCTACACGCTTCCGCCATTACATCGATCTCTATGTGATTGCCACCCAGACCTTTCGGGCAGTTTCGGGTCTCATCCGGAACAACGCCACCGATGTCGTCATATGCAGGCAACAGAACGCGGCGGAACTCGGTAAGATCGCCGAAGAGTATGGCGGGAACGTCGGGGGTGATGATAACTTCATGGCCATGTATAAGGACATTCACTCCACTCCCTACCAGATCATGTATATCAAGATGAGTACCAATCCAGCCCAGGTTTTCCGAAACTTTGAAGAACAGATCTACCCCAGCGCACAATATCCCGAGAAGAGTGGCTTTGAATAAAATCTACATAGAGGTATATGGACATCCCGTGGCAAACGATAGTCCTATCCTATATGTTGGTCTATATGCTGGGAATTGGTTCGGGTCTGTTAGTCTGTTGTAGGTGGAAGAGTAAGTTTATGTCGCGGAGTTCGTCATCGATGGGTGCGGGTCTGCCCACGGTCGCAGGAAGACCCCTAGAACCCCAGCCCGTGATTCATGAGATCAAACTCACGAATCAATAACTAATTTTGATTCAAGAATAAAATATATCGTAAGATATATATCATGCCAGCTAAGAAGAAAACGAAAGTGGAACCTGTAGATCCCGAAGTCCTTGCGGAGGTCCTCAAAGTCGTGTCTGAAGTCGTGAAACCAGTCGTGGAACCAGTCGTGGAACCAGTCGTGGAACCAGTCGTGGAACCAGTCGTGGAAGCGAAACCCGTCCGCAAGAAACCACCACCGAAGAAGAAGAAGAAGGTTGTGGTTCCCGAACCCGAACCTGAACCCGAACATGAACTTGAACCTGAACCCGAACCTGAACTTGAACCCGAACCTGAACCAGTCCCTGTCAAACCCAAGGTACTCCGTCCATGCGAACGCGTGAAGACTCCTGAGGAAATAGAGCGTAAACGCCTGAACACAGAGAAGCGTCGATCTAAGAAGGCGGCTTATCTTGAGAGTCTAAAATGAGTTTGTGTTTGTGTGGATACTTCTCGATAAATTCGTCAGCTCGCCCCCCTGACTCGTAATAATGGAAGAGACTTTTCGCAGATCGGATCTCTTTGTTCATTTTATATGTCTCCTGCTTTTTGTCTTTATTGGCGACATAATATGCCCGGGCACGATCACGGTTGCGTTGGACGAACGCGGGGTCCGCCTTGAGCTTATCGTAGCGCTCCTTTTCTTTGGTTCTCTTGCGTTTATACGCCTCGAGGATCTTGTGAGTTTGATCGTCTGAGAGTTCCATGATTGCTTCTATATACTTATGATAGGTTTGAATCCTTAAGTAAGTATAATCAATTAAGTATATAGAGAGGGATCGCATGAGAGCGGGTCGTTTTCCTCCTCCTCGTCGTCCGAGTCCTCAGGGGGTTGACTTGGACATCCGGGTTCGTGGGTCTCTTCAACCCCTCGTTGGACGATCCACGATATTCCACACCCCCCGCACTCATACTTATTTCCTACGCGATCTCTGATCTGTAGGTTGCAATTGGCCATGGGTAGTGGTTCTTCGTACGCGTCGGCGATATATCCCATATCATTCAACACGCGGACGAGTTCAAAACGACAAATGGGATCGAGGATATTAACGGGTATGGAAGACTCGGGAACCGAGATGTTCTCATCATTCGTACTCTCCACAAACGCCGAATCCAAGTATTCATCCGCTAGTTGATTATAATTCATCATGAAGTATTCGTTTTGGTATAAATTGATGGCAACAGACGTAAGGGGGGCGAAGATCCTCATCATATCTCTGCGTCTCTCAAACTCAACGATTGTTTTTGAGAGATTGAATAGTTCCTCAGAAACCATGTCTCTCTGTTCAAGAGCGGTATCTCTCTCACTCTCAGCCCATGTGGTGTCTCGGATCAAGGTATTCATGATCTCGGAGAAGTGCTCTGCTGTCTGATCACCCATTTTTATCTTTACAAGAGTAAAGCGTCTATCCCTTAAGCAAAGTTAACGATAGTCTTCGGGGTTGCGAATCGCGTCCATATAGTCTTCGTCGCTGGTGTATTGGTGTCTTCGGTCGCACAGGTGGGCGGCTAGATCGTCTAGATAGTGATCAAGAGTATCAATGCGTTGAAAGTCCTGCCATCCGGTATCCTCTAAGACATCTTTCAACACCGGACCATATTTATTCCTGTGAGAGCATCGACCGCCATCGGCCTCACGAATGATTCGCATGATCAGGTCATTCGGAAGAAGCGACATAATTGGGTCCATCGTGTTCTTATTGTCTACTCTTACAGATACACAAATCCTTAAGTCCTATCAAATTCAATTAGATTCACAGAAACCACGTACTCTCATTCCAGTCCTCAAAGTAGGGATTGGGTCCGGAGACCACAACTCCCTTCTTGGTGTTTATCTTCAGCAGATCCATTGGTGTTATCCCGTGTCTTTTGAGAACTCTCTGTACCATAAAATGCCCCGATACTTGGAAGGTCAGTCGTCCCGTCCATGTCTTATAGATTTCCATTTTGCTTTTTTCGTAGAAGGACTCTTTGCAGTGGCGCAAGATGTCTTCGTAAAGCGGAAGACCTGCTTCGGCGCCCAGCACGGCAATATACGGGAGTTTTCGGCGATCGTCATTCCACGTCGTGAAGAGATAGGGATTCTCAAGGAGGGGCGTAGGATCCTGAATGATCTTTACATCTAGGTCAAGATAAATCCCTCCGTGCCTATGGAGGATACAGTATCTCGCGAAATCCACTCGTTGGATCGGTTGTGTGAAATCTTCCCACAGTTGGAGATACTCGGGGAAATCGGTTGCGATCAATTCATCAATTTCCTCGTTCTCCCAAAGCGTATGTATATAACCGGTCTCCTCACAGAATTCCCGATTCTCGGATAAGCATTCTACGAATCTTGGATAGTCTTCAAGGGTCTTCCCAGCCCCGAAATCATAGAAGATCTGATGGACGAGTTGCGGTATCATATATCTCTTGCGAGAAAAAAATTCATGGAGAAAAATAGCAAGAGAAAGGGGTGAAAGAGTGTATATATATATGTGGAGACTCTCAGATCTAGAGGTGTTCCTATAGGTGTCTTCAAATACTTGAGAGGTATCTCTATTTGATTGACTTGAGTCATATATATTGACATTCTGTACCGATTTATGAAGACACATAGATCCAGCCTGTAAGAAGTCTTGGAACTACTGGAACTACTGGAACTACTGGAACTACCCGAAGATCGATGTGTCTTCATATATTTCATGAATGTCTAAGAGGGTCAGAGATCTGATTGCAATCAA
>ENA-OSJC01000995-OSJC01000995.1-marine-metagenome-genome-assembly--contig:-NODE-995-length-24943-cov-11.436138_pt1 | contig 24943 bp, 22 predicted proteins | sample MGYA00237885_ERZ534234 | MGnify/ENA primary metagenome ERZ534234 (study PRJEB26413, sample SAMN06343907) | marine metagenome | isolation source: coastal waters | place: Atlantic Ocean: West Antarctic... | reverse complement strand
AAATCTCCTCCAGACAAGTTTGCACCTCTTAAATCTGCCCCAAAGAAGCTAGTATTAACCATTACACAATGGGTTAAATCTTTACCCTTAAAATCTAAATATCCAACATCTTTGCTAGATAAATCGCAATCTGGATCCTCTAGTAATTCGTCAGCCATTTTTTGTGAGATTTTAGTTCTGGTATCACTTTTATTTTTACTATAAAAAGTGTTTGCTTTAGCTAAAACAGCCTTAGGATCTTCAATAAAAACAGATTTTGAGGCCTTATTTCCAAAACAATAATTTTTGCCTTCAAAACTAGAATTAATAGAGCAATCTGTTTTATGAAAATTACCATCAGCTAAGCTCGTAGTACAATATTGTTCCAGCTCAGCAGCTTTAAGTGGGAGCGCTAAAATTAACAATAAAATTAAAAAATATTTATTTTTCATAACTCTACCTATACTAATAAAAATGGTTACTTTATTATAGACTTAAAAAAAACCATAAAGTTTATATTTAAATTATAGGAGAAAATTTAAAATGACTACCGTATTAGTTACTGGAGCAAATAGAGGGTTAGGATATGAATTTGTTAAACAATATAGCGAAAATGGATTTAGTGTTTTAGCTTGTTGTCGAAATATAAATGAAGCCAAGGAGCTTAAAGAATTAGCAGGGATTTCAAATAATATTAACATCTATGAATTGGATGTTAGCAATATCAAAAAAATTAAAAGTCTTTCACAACAATTACAAAATGAAAAAATAGATGTGCTGATAAATAATGCTGGGATTTATCGATCAAGTAATGTTGGAAATGTAGACTATGATCAATGGATGGAAAGTTTTAAAATTAATACCATTGCTCCATACCAAATAGTTGAAAATTTTTTAAATCAAATAACACATAGTGACTTAAAAAAGGTTGTATCTATAACAAGTAAGATGGGCAGTATCGACGATAATACTTCTGGAGGGTCATATATTTATCGAAGTAGTAAAACTGCTCTGAATAGTATGATGAGATCCTTAACCCATGACCTTAAAAATCAAGGGGTAGCAACTTTAACTCTTCACCCAGGCTGGGTAAGGACAGATATGGGAGGGCCTGGGGGCTGGATTGATTCATTTGAAAGTGTTAAAGGTATGATTAAACAAATTGACAAACTTACAATTGATGACTCAGGAAAATATTTAGACTATGCAGGAAAATCTATTAATTGGTGATCAAAGTATCAGGTATAAAGAAGCGTCAGACTTCCTTTCTAAACTAGATTCCGACTGGGAGAGTCTGATACAAAGAAGAGGAAATTTTAGTCTCAAAATAAGTCAAGATTTAGAGCCCTATCAGTCTTTAATAAAGTCAGTTATTTTTCAACAATTACACCCAAAAGCAGGCAATGCTATTTTTGCACGTTTCTTAATTATATTTGATAATAAATTTCCAGATGATAAATCTATTTTAGAAAAATCTTCTATTAAAATAAAGTCATGTGGATTATCTCAAAATAAATTATTAACTATTCTTGAAATAGCATCTCAAAGTGCTAACAAAAAATTACCGACATCAATTGAGATAATCAAAATGCGGGATGATGAAATAATTAAATTATTTACAACAATTAAGGGCGTTGGGGAATGGACAGTTCAAATGCTTTTAATATTCAATCTGGGTAGGTTGGATATTATTCCCCAAAATGATTTAGCTATTAGAAAAAATTATCAAAAACTTAAAAAACTACCTAACCCAATTACACCTAAAGAGATTGGAATGATTTCTAAATCCTGGAGGCCTTATCGATCAGTTGCTTCTTGGTATTTATGGGGGATTGAATAAAAAGCCGCCAATAAAGATAGATTTTCTATAGATCACTATTAACTTAATTCAAATCAACAATTAATGCTCTTTGCACCTTTGGAGGAACTATTATGTCTGTTTTATACAAATCATGATCGATACCAAATATAATTGGTAACCCTACTTTTATATTAGTAATCATATCTTTTGTTAGTTCAAAACGCATAAAATGCACAGCTGAGGTTTTATCTTCAGTTTCACGATCCATATCCTCATTAGCAATTGCGTATACCTTTTCACTTTCTTCAACCTTAATCCAAATAGATCTCTCTACACCAATGAGCTTTGCTAAAGCCACTTTTCTCTGCTGAATGTTGCTATATTCAATCATAAAAGTTGCTTTCCAATTACTGCCTTCAGGAATAAGTGTGTTGTATACATCCAACTCTTGTTGAATTCCTTCTGCATCAAAGATTCTTTCGATTCTAAGCATCTCCTGAACTTGGTATTGCATAGTAAGTCCATCTTCAAAATAAAGCACTGCATGATCATTAAAAGCTAAGCGCCTATTTTTCTTATGCTTCATAACTTTTGCTCTAAATTCATTTCTAACTTCTGAATATTTTTCCAAACTAAATAAATCTTTTCTACTTAAAAGTGTCATTTTACTTTTCCGTTAATTATTAAATATCGTATGCTTTTCTAAGCAATGAAATAGGATGTTCTGGCTCTTTACCGTTATTCATGACATGGCCAATATGGTGTCCAGCCATCGCACAATCACTTCCAAAATGATCAGGCTCTGCTTCATTAATTTTTCTTACTACAGGTTTAACAATCTTTACAGAAAAATCATGACTTTCTTTCTTAACAGCGTATGTCCCGTCATGACCAGAACACCTTTCAATAATTTCAACCTGAGTATCAGGTATTAATGATAAAGTATCTTTGGTTTTTGGCCCAATATTTTGGACTCTCTGATGACATGCTGCATGATACGAAACCTTACCTAAACTTTTTTTAAAATCAGTTAAAAATTTATTCTCTTTATTTCTTAACATTAAATATTCAAATGGATCATAAAATGCATTTTTTACTTTAAGCACATCAGGGTCATCAGGAAACATTAAAGGGAGTTCTTGTTTGAACATTAAAACACAGGATGGGATTAGTGCTGTTAGATCCCAGCCTTGATCAACAAGTTTAGATAAAATTGGAATATTAACTTCCTTTGCATCCTCAACTGCTTTAAGGTTTCCAAGCTCAAGCTTTGGAATTGCGCAGCAACTTTCTTTTTCAGTAAGCGTCACTAAAATTTTATTATGCTCAAAAACTTTAACTAAGTCTTCTCCAGGACCCGGCTCATTTCGGTTCGTAAAACAAGTAGCAAATAAGGCAACTTTTCCAGTTGTGTTTCCTGCTGGCTCTGCAACTAAATCACTTTTGTAGTTTTTAAGTCTTTTTCTCAGAGTGTTACTCTCGAATTTTGGTAGCCAAGCTTTTGAATGAATCCCAGCAACTAGCTCTAGCCCTTTTCTTGCAACACTAACTTTATTGATAGCATTAATAGTGGGGGCAATGATTGGAATTCCCGCAAACTTACCAACGTTGTCAGTGCTAGTTAGCACTTTATCTCTAAGCTTAGTATTACCTTTTTTATATTTGATCGCTTTAGCTCTTAACATTAAATGAGGAAAATCTACATTCCACTCATGAGGTGGTACATAAGGACATTTTGTCATATAACATAAATCGCACATGTAGCATTGGTCTACAACTTTCGTGTAATCTGCTTTATCAACACCATCTACCTCCATAGTGCTCGATTCATCTACTAAATCAAATAGCACTGGGAATGATTGGCACAGACTTACACACCTTCTGCAACCATGACAAATATCAAAAACTCGTTCCAATTCTTGATTAAGTAACTCCTCACTAAAATAGTCTGGATTTTTCCAATCAATAGGGTGACGAGTTGGTGCTTCTAGATTGCCTTCTTTTGGGGTATTCATAGGTATCTCTAAATAAAAAAACCGGGGAGTATCCCCGGGTTTTTATTACATTTCTACTAATTCACCTAATGCTTTTACATACCGATTAGCATGAGATCGCTCTGCTTTAGCAAGTGTTTCAAACCAGTCTGCAACTTCATCGAAACCTTCATCTCTAGCAGTTTTTGCCATACCAGGATACATATCTGTATATTCATGGGTCTCTCCAGCTACTGCAGCTTTGAGATTATTTTCTGTGGTGCCAATAGGGAGGCCTGTTGCAGGATCGCCACATTCTTCAAGATATTCTAAATGGCCATGAGCATGGCCTGTCTCACCTTCTGCGGTAGATCGAAATAAAGCGGCGACATCGTTATAACCTTCTACATCTGCTTTTGCTGCAAAATAAAGATAACGACGATTTGCCTGAGATTCTCCTGAAAAAGCATCTTTTAAATTTTGTTCTGTCTTGCTTCCTTTTAGTGCCATTTTTATTACTCCTAATAATAAAAAAAATAAAAAATATAAATCAAAATTTCTTTTAATTTAATCCTTATTATCTATCTTATCTTTATTGCTTACCTAAAGGAATGAAAATTTAAAATTTAGATTAAAATCATGATATTTATTAAAAGTTAATATCTAAAATTTCTGTTTAAAAAATAAATGAAAAATTCGATTATAATAATTCAGTATGTTTACGAATATAAATCAAAAAAATTTAAGTACTGTAATTGCAATCCTTGTTGCAATTTTAACTACTGGTTATTTAAGAGTCCACTGGATTCCTTTCTTGCCTGAGCCCGATGGTGGTCTATATACTTATTATTCTCAATATTTTTATACAGTTCTAACCAAAGGAGAATTTATATCCCCTAATTACCCGGTAGCTTTATACTCTCTTCTCACTTCGTGGGTTTATGGACTAGATATTAATCAATACATTGCATTACGTTGGATTGATCTATGCCTTGCAGTAACTGCTTCTATCCTATTTTTTAAAGTAATCGAAAAAGAAAGTGGTAGCCTTCTTTTTAGTATCGTTTTAGTCTCAGCATTATTATTAGTAATGAATAACTATTCATTTATTCTATTTGGCTTCCGAAATAGTATATGGGCTGCTTATGTACCTCTATTTTTAGCACTTCTTGTTTCACAGAACATTAATAATAAGAATCATTTCCTATTTTATTTCATAGGGGCAAGTGCATCCTTAGGCGTTTTATTAAGGGAGCCATTTATCTTATTTTATATAACCGGAGCAATTGCAATTTTATTTGCTTATGGATGGAAAATTCTTGTTAAATATCTTATTGGTTCAGCGATATTAGGATTTACCACTCTATTTTTTCTTATCATGCTTCGTGATGACTCAAGCCCACTAATAATTTTTCAAACATATATTTATCATCTTACCTCTATGGGCGATCTCGCTGATGAGCAATTAGATACTAACTTTTTGAAACATAGTTTAATAGCTATTAAAGCTTATTGGTTTGGCATAGTGCTTTCTTTTATTTCTGCTATATATATTTATAAATTAAATTTAAAAGATAAGAAATCAGTTAGCACTAATCGATTTATTTTCTGGCTAGCCTTAGCACTAGTTCCAATTATAGAACCATTAATTAAGCTCGGATTTGATTATCATTTCATAAACTGCATTCCTGGTCTTGCCGGCATTGCAGCAATCGGCTGGAAATATACAAGTCAATATGAGTCTAACATTGTAAAAAAATATGTATTGGGGTTCATAATTATCCTATTTATTTCTGGAGTATATCCAAATCTCTCTAGAACCTTAAATATTAATGTTTACCAAAAAGAAACGCCGGTAAGTGATGCATATAATCAATTATGGGATGAGGATTATAGTGAAATAGGAACTATAAAACTATCAAATTATTTAATTGCGGCCGATATGATTAAAAAATTATCAAACGAAGACTCGACACTGGCCGTGGCTGGTTTTGCTCAAGTGCTTTATCCTTTAACTGGATTATTACCAGCATCAATTGGAATGCTGGATTTAAGATTACTCTACTCAAAGCTTAACTGGAATGAGGATAAATTAGTAGATATATTACAAGAGCAGCAACCAACTTTAATTTTTCCTACGAAACAAGTTCTGCCTGGCATATCAAATTTAACAAGGGCAATTCAAAGAACTGGTCTTTATGAAAGAGTGGCTATCATCTCGTACAGTCCAAATGTATACTACAAAAGCATAGTAGGCGATATTTATAGATTAAAAAGCTTTAAACAATAAAAATATGTTATTTAAATTAATATTAAAAAATATACAAATTATAAAATATCTTTTTATTGGCGGTATAAATACAGTTTTTGGTTATGGCGTATACTGGGGGCTTCTCCAATTAGATGTTCATTTTGCAATTGCTACATTTGTTTCTACAGTATTAGGAACTATCTTTAATTTTTTTACAATTGGAAGATTGGTTTTTAATTCAAAAAATAATAGGATTTTTTATAAATTTGTATTTGCTTATGCTTTTCTGTACTTTATATCTACAGGTGGAATTGCTTTTATCCATAATTTTGATATAAGTTATGAAATTGCTGGATTAATAATAATAATTCCACGCGCTGCAATTGGGTATTTATTAAATAAAAATTGGGTCTTTGAAAAATGAAAAAAACAATAACTATACTCACGCCTACATACAATGAAGTAGGTAATGTTGATGAGTTGTATAGTCGAATTTCAAAAATAACTAAAAAAAATCATAAATACAATTTTGAACATTTATTTGTTGATAATGCATCTAATGATGGGACCATTGATAAGATTAAACAAATAGCTAAAAAAGATAAAACAGTCAAGGCTATATTAAATGTTAGAAATTTTGGAGCTTCTAAATCAGTGATGCATGCTATGGTCCAAGTTCAATCAGATGCTTGTATTCATATAGCCTCGGATCTTCAGGACCCTCCTGAAGTTCTTCCTGATTTAATTAAAAAATGGGAAGAAGGTTTTAAAATAGTAGTACTTGTTAAAAAAGAGTCAGAAGAAGCAAGCTCCATGTTTTTCATGAGGCAACTTTATTACCGTTTTTTATCTATAATCTCGGAGGTGCCTCCAATAGAAAACTCTACTGGTAATGGCTTAATTGACAAAAAGGTAATAGAAATTTTAAGGGGTATCAATGACCCTCTTCCTTTCTTTAGAGGCCTTCTAGTAGAAATTGGTTTTCCAATTGGCAAAGTATATTTTAAGCAACATTTAAGAAAAAAAGGCATTACAAGTCAAAGTCTCTATAGCCTGTATGACCTTGCTTTGCTGGGAGTTACTAATCACTCAAAAGTTCCGATAAGACTCCTATCTATATTTGGATTTATTTTGTCTATTTTAAGCTTTATTCTTGGTGTTAGTTATTTGATTTTAAAAATTTTAAATTGGGATTCTTTCACACTTGGTGTGGCACCATTGTTAATTGGTTTGTTCTTTTTTGGATCAATACAAATGTTTTTTCTAGGATTACTTGGTGAATATATTGCCGTAATCCATAGTAGAGTTCGTAACAAACCGTTAGTTGTGGAGTTAGAAAGAATAAACTGGTGAACAGTAATTGCATGAAGTAATTTTTTAAATTTGAATAAGGCTAACTATTAAAAATGTCGAGTATATTAAATGATTTAATTGTTCTTGAAATAGCAAATAATCATATGGGAGATGTGAGGCATGGTATCAATCTAATTGATACTTATTCAAAAATTTGCAATAAGTTTAAAAATCTTAATTTCGCTTTTAAATTGCAATACAGGGATCTAGATACCTTCATTCATAAGTCAGTAAAAAATGATTTTGATAATCATTACGTTAAAAGGTTTTCTGAAACTAAGCTGGCTGCAAAAGATTTTAACCAGCTAATTGGTGCAATAAAATCAAATGGCTACTTATCTATGGTTACCCCATTCGATAACAAATCTATAAGTTTAATAAAAAAACAAGACATTGATATTTTGAAGGTAGCGAGTTGCTCTTTCACTGATTGGCCATTATTAGAAGAGATGGTTCAACTGGATAAGCCAATTATTGCATCGACAGCTGGAGCATCTAAAGATGATATTGATAGCGTAATTTCTTTCTTTCAAAATAGAAGGAAAGATTTTGCAATCATGCACTGTGTTGCACAGTACCCAACACCTAATCAAAAATTAAATTTATCCCAAATTGATTATCTTACTAATCGCTATCCAGGCACAACAATTGGTTATTCTACACATGAAGATCCTAGCAACTTTAGTTTCGTTTCAATGGCTGCTGCAAAAGGGGCTAAGATTTTTGAAAAACACATTGGTTTACCAACTGATCTATACCCAGTCAATAAATATTCGGTGACTCCAGCTCAATTTGAAAAATGGTTAGAGGCACTTTCATTAGCCTTAATTGTATGTGGACAAGGCTCTAAGAGAACTCCAGTAGATAAAGCTGAGCAAGATAGTTTAATTTTACTGAGAAGGGGTATCTTTGCAAATAGGAAAATTGAAAAAGGTGAGACTATTTCTCGAAAAGATATTTATTTTGCATTTCCTCCCTCTCAAAATCAGTTTACAGCCAATGATTACTCAAAGTATTCGTCTTTTGTCTCAAAGACAAATATTAAATTGGATGAAGCTATTTCCCACGATAATACTGATATTTTAGAGCAAAGATCTATTTTAGAGGGAATAACTAAAAAAATTAATAAATTAATTACTGAAGCTAACATACACCTGCCATCGCCTGTTGAAATGGAGATTTCACATCATTATGGGCTTGATGAGTTTTATAAATTTGGGATGGTTATTTTTACTTTAGTTAATCGAACTTATTGTAAAAAGTTACTTTTGTCACTCCCTGGGCAAGTTCATCCTGCACAGTTCCATAAGAAAAAAGAAGAATCATTTCGTTTGATTTACGGAGATTTAACGTTAACAATTAATGATGAAGATTTTAAAATGAAGTTAGGTGAGATTGTAACAATTGAAAAAGGAATGGTTCACAAGTTCACAAGCTTAAAAGGCTCTGTTGTTGAAGAAATTTCTGATACACATAACATGAATGATTCATTTTATATTGATGATAAAATAACTCAAAATAAAAATAGGAAAACTATTATAAATTTTTATAAAAATTTATAATAGTTTGTTAAATGCTCTATGAAAAAAATTCGAGTTGCAGATTATGTAGCATCATTTATCAAAAAAATTGGGGTGGATTGTGTTTTTATGGTTCCTGGTGGTGGAGCTATGTTTTTAAATGACGCGATTCAATGTAAAAAAGGGTTAGATTTTGTTGCTAATCATAACGAACAAGCCTCATCAATTTCTGCAGAAGCATATTCTAGAGTAACTGAAAATATTGGAGTTGCTATTGTTACTACCGGTCCTGGGGCAACTAATGCAATAACCGGGGTAGCAGGTGCTTGGATTGAATCTGTTCCATTAATGATTATTTCTGGACAAGTTAAAACATCAGATTTAAAAGGTAACTCTGGAGTTAGGCAAATGGGTCCTCAAGAGGTCGATATAGTTTCAATAGTAAAGTCCATTACTAAGTATGCTACAACTGTAAAAGACCCAAAAAAAATTAGATCAGAGCTAGAAAAAGCCTACCAGCTAGCAACTACAGGTCGAAAAGGTCCAGTTTGGGTAGACATACCGCTTGATATTCAAGCTGCGCCAATAGAGCCGGCTAAACTTCTTGGGTTTAAAAAATTATCTGATAAAAAATTATCTGATAAATTCTTTAACAAATATGATGAAATTATTACTTTAATTAATTCTTCAAAAAGACCAATTATTTTAGCTGGCCATGGTATTAGATTATCTAAGGCATCTAAAGATTTTACAAAAATGTGCAGAATATTAAAAATACCTGTTGTGACAACATGGAATGCGATGGATCTATTACCAAATTCAAGTAAATTAAACATTGGAAAGCCTGGAGTTGTAGCGCTTAGAGCGCCTAATTTTGCAATTCAAAATTCTGATTTATTAATATCGATAGGCGCTAGATTAGATAATGTTGTCACCGCTTACAATCCTCAAAACTTTGCTAAAAATGCTAAAAAAGTAATTGTAGACATTGATTTAAATGAATTAAATAAATTTAAAATGAAAATTGATTTTAGGATTAATTTGGATGCAAAATTATTTATAAAAAACCTAAATGAAAAGACGATTAAAAATAAAATAAATAATTTTTCTGATTGGGTTAACAGATGTAATGACTGGAAAAATAGATATACGATTAATGATGGTGGGAAATTTACTCAAAGTAAAGAAATTAGTCATCTTCAATTAGTGGATACTTTGTCAGACCACCTGCCAAAAAATTCTCTAATCGTGACAGGAAGCTCAGGCTTGGCAATTGAGTCTTTTTATATGGCATTTAGAAATAAACCCGGACAAAGAATTTTCTTGACTTCAGGATTGGGTGCTATGGGATATGGAATACCTGCATTAATTGGCGCTTTAAATTCAAATAAATATAAAGAAGTAATATGTATTGAAAGTGATGGTAGTTTCTTAATGAATCTTCAAGAAATTTTGACATTAAAAATATCTAAGAAACCATTTAAATTATTCATTCTTAATAATAATGGTTACGCGTCAATCAGAAATACTCAAAAAAATTATTTTGATGGGAGATATATTGCTACTGGTCCAGAATCAAATTTATTTTTACCTGATATATGTAAATTATTTGATTCAATTGGTATTAGCGCTATTAAAGTAAAGAATTTAAATGGCTTGATTGGTGGAATAACCAAAGTCTTAAGAAGTAAAAAATCAATTGTTTGTGATATTTCTTTAAAATCGGATGATACTTTATGGCCAAAGTCTGCCGCAATCCCGCAAAAGAACGGCTCAATGTTGTCAATGCCTTTAGAAGATATGTCCCCACTACTATCAAGAGATCAATTAAGAGCTGAAATGCTTTGTACACTAGACCCAGCCTCTGAGAAAATTAAGAATTAGATGAAAGCTGAGACCAAATGTAAAGCATGTGGTGGGGAGTTATTCACTCCTCCTCTTCTAAGCTACGAGAACTCTCCTATTTCTGCACAGGATTTTCATAACGACCCAGGTCAGAAAGATAATAGTGTAAACCTTGATATTTACCAATGTACAAAATGTAATGTAATACAGCATGTATTGGCTCCTGTTTCATATTATAAAGAAGTAATTCGAGCAGTATCTGTTTCAAAAGAAATGGAAGAGTTTAGAATAAAGCAATTTAAAGAATGGGTGGAGTTAAACAAGCTAACTAATAAAAAATATATTGAAATTGGTTGTGGTGCTGGGGATTACCTAGAAATTATAAAAAAAATTGGTATTAAAGAAGCATTTGGCTTGGAATACTCTGATAAAAATGTTGCTGTATGTAAAACAAAAAATTTAGAAGTAAGTAAAGGTTATTTAGATGGTGATTTAGTGATTCAGAATCATCTCCAACATGACTATGATGCGTTTGGTATCTTTAGCTTTATGGAACATTGGCCTAACCCCTCTGAAGCATTAAGTATATTATGGAATTTGTTAGCAGAAGAAGCATATGGAATTATTGAAGTGCCTAACTTTGAAATGATTAGAAAAAATGGGCTTTATACAGAATTTATTACGGACCATATTTTTTATTTTGATAAGAATTCACTTTCACAACTCTTACAAAGTAATGGATTTGAAGTCACCTCACTCAAAACTATTTGGCATAATTATATTTTATCTGTTGAAGTTAAGAAAAGAACCCGCCTTCCAGTTAGCGACTTTAAAAACAGCTTTAATTCATTAAATAATGAACTAACTAACTACATTAGAAATTTTAGTAATAAAAAAATTGTTATATGGGGAGCCGGTCATCAGTCATTAGCTATTATATCCTTGTCAGGAATAGCGAGATATATTAGCTATATAGTAGACTCTGCAAGTTTCAAACAAAATAAATACACCTCTGGAACTAATATCAAAATTGATTCGCCAAACCAATTAAAAACTAATAAGCCTGATGCATTAATTATTATCGCAGCGGGTTATTCTGATGAGGTGAGAAAAATAATATCGGACGAATATAGCTTTATTAAAAATATTGCAATTGTCCGAGAAAATCATCTTGAGATTATTGAGTGAGTGACATATTAGAAACGTACTTAAAAAAAATTAAAGGGATCATTTCCAATCCAGAAGATGGCCTACCTGAAGAATTATTTTATTTTGCTAGCTCCATAACTGCAATGGTAAATGTAGACCTATTAATTAAAAATAAGAAAAAACAAACTTTGCTAACATGGAGAGATGATCAGTACTATGGTCCCGGATGGCATATCCCAGGTGGGATTATACGCTTTAAAGAAACTTTTTCTTCTAGAATTCGTAAAGTTGCAAAATCTGAATTAGGTATGTCTGTTAGCCACACCACAGACCCTGTAACCATAAAAGAATTATTTGCTAAAAATAGAGATGTAAGAGGTCACTTCATAACATTTCTTTATGAATGCTGCCCAAAAAGTGAGCCTGATATAAGCAGAAAATATCACGGGGGTATACCCCAAAATGGTGAATGGTCTTGGCATGATAAATCTCCAAAAAACATTATCAAACAACATGCCTCCTATGAGACATTCATTAATGGAAATAATAATGATTAAGTATAATATTGAATCTGATTTAAAATTTATTTTCACTAAATGTAAATACGAATTTGATTTGCTAACAAATAAGTCTATTTTAATTACAGGGGGAACTGGTTTTTTCGGGAAATGGTTTTTAGAGTTAATTTTTTATGCTAATAAAAATTATAATACGAATATTTTAACTACTTTAATAACAAGGAATGAAAATAGATTTTTATTAGAAAATCCGCATTTCAAAAATAATAAATTTTTAAAAATTATTCAAATAGATATTGTAGATCTTAAAAAAATTAACCATAAATTTGACTTCTTACTACACATGGCTGCAACATCAGCTACAGAAACGTTTAACGGTGAGACAGATGCCAATAAAACAAGTACTTTATTTAATGGCGCAAAAAATATAATGGAAATTGCAATAGCAAGCAACATTCCTAAAATTTTGTTTACTTCATCTGGTGTTGTTTATGGTTCATCATCGAAGGATATGAAAGATGAAGATGATGTAAGTCATTCTCTAGGTCTAGAAAAAAGAAATGGTTTAGCTAAAGGAAAAATACTTGCCGAAGATATAATTTCTAATCTGAGTTTAGAGAATAATATTAATTTTAAGATTGCTAGGTGCTTTTCATTTGTTGGGCCATATTTGCCATTAAATATTCATTATGCTATCGGAAATTTTATTAATGATGCTACTTTTAAGGATGAGATTCTAATCAATGGTAATGGGTCGCCCTATCGATCTTACCTGTACATATCAGATACTTTAATTTGGCTTATAAAACTTCTTGTTGGAAATGAGGAAGGTGTTTTTAATGTTGGCTCTGAAAGACGAATAAAGATTGTTGAATTAGCCAATATGGTAAGAGACATTGTTGCCCCCTCAAAGAAAGTAATCATCCAAGAAAAAGAGATGCATGAAGGAAATTTTAAAAGAGATGTATACCTTCCGAATACATCAAAAATTAGAGATTCACTTGGGGTAAAGGAATGGACATCTCTTGAGGATGCAATTTTAAAAACTGCTAAATTTTCTTTTTAAAATTACCTTTCCTTTTTAATCATCCTTTTCAGACTTGAAATGATTGGATTGCATCATTGCCCCTTGCTTAGTGCCATGGCTAAACATAAGCAATCTTTTTAGATCATCAGAAAAATATTTAGAATTCTCACTATCAACTATTAATGCATGATTCTCTTCCATTGCCACTTCTATCAAATGACTCGCTGCAAAACATGCCAAAAGAGCAGTTCTTTCATCAGCAGAATTGTTTTGACCAGTTTTGTGCCACAAGTGGCCACTCCAAATTACTATCGACCCCTTTGGGGCAATTATTTTTATTAATTTGTTGTTGTAAATATGTTCGTCGGCCGATCCTGGTTTTCTTAAAAATTTATGTGACCCTGGTAAACACAATAATGCTCCATTATTTTCGTTATGGTCTTCAACAATAAAACTAATATTTGCCCTTATTAACCATGGAGGTAGTGGATCAGGAACTGTAGCATCTATATGAAATTTTTGCTCCTCGCCTTTTGGTGGAACTATATTCAGATGGTAGCTACTTAGTATGTATTTCTCATGGAATGTATTTCTATCAAACAAATCATTCATTATTTGAGTAACTATAGGTCTAGTTAATAACCTTCCAAGATCTAAAGATTTATTAACTAAATTATAAACTCTCTGAAATTTATTTTCGTAACCGTAGAAAAATCCTTGTTTAGTTTTTTTTTCATCGTGCGCAATTTTTAGGGCTATCTTCCTATAGTCATTGCATTCAGAAGATGTCAGTACATCAGGAATAACAACATACCCATGTTCTAAAAAATAATTTTTTTGATCGGGTCCCCATTGCTTATTCAATATTTTAGTTTTATCGTTATCAGCATTAAAAGATTTTAATATCTCTATAGCTAGGATTTTTATATTTTCATAATTATTAATACCTGGACCTTTGTTTGGTTTAAAAGATAAATTTTGAAAATCATTTTTAGTTGAAAACCTATCGAACATTTCAAGAGTTGGTAAAGAGGAGGTATTCATAGCCTCCATAAAATATCTATTAGCTTGAAATTGACTGACATCTTCTATGTCTTTGTTAATCCAAATTAGCCCTAGAAGAATTATCGTTTCATCAGTTTTTAATAATTTGATTACTTCAGAAGAATAATCTTGCTTCTTATTTTTAAGCCATTTAAAATAATATTGTAAAATTTTATTTAAATCTAAATAAGATTTTATTGAGGTGGTTTTCATAACTGCATCTTAAGACTCACTTAATGCAATATTTCGTTTATATGGCAGTGGCATTTTGATTTGTTTTGCAGGAATTATTTGTGGATCATGAAGCGCTCTTCCTGGGCAAAAATCACAGGCTTTAAGGCTAGTCCCATCATTCAATAAAGTTTTAAGTGCTTTTCGATTGGCAACTGGGTCTGTGTGCTTTGTTAAATCAATATAATCATCTTTTTCATCACATACACCCAACCTTGTTATCTGTGCAGAAAAAGGGCAGCGATGTAGTTCATTTTTTGATAATGTAATAAGGTTTTTGCAGCAACATTCATCAAATACTCTTTGATTTTCTTCTGATGTCCTATTAAAACTTTCTATGCGTCCGCAATCTGTCCAATTTTCTGGTGGATGTCGGCGGTAATCAATTTTATTATCGATACAAATTTGCTCAACCTTATCTGTAGTTCTTACAAATCTAGATAATTTTTTTGTATATTCATCTTCAATTTTTTCACCAGACCTTGAATAATCAGTAATATTCATAAGAACTTTTTCATGTCTTAAGCATTCAATTTGATTTTCTCTTGGGATTACATTTCCGTTAGTATAAATAACAATTCTTTTTACCTTTGGCTCTGATATCAGTTTCTCAATTACTTTATGAACATTTTTATTTACAAATGGCTCGCCACCAATAACTCTAAATTCAAATATTTGGTCAGAGTATAAGCAAAGCAATTCTATTGCTTTGCTCATTTCATCAATTTCATAACTTTCTGGTTTTTCGAAAAACTGCATTAAATTAGAACAATCAACGCACTTCATTGTACATTTCTCAGTCACAACGATATCAACACTTCTCATAAATATTTTTTTGGGGTCTAAATATCCATCATGACATTCAATTGTGCTCGATATTACAAATTCAACGAATCCTTTATCTTTATCGTCATTATTATAGGGCTCGTAGTGATCATTAAATTCACTAAAATCAAAACTTTTAAGGATTACGCCGCCTGGATATAAGTTACTTTCTAAATATCCATAATCAACCAGATGATTTTTTATATCTGTTATATCTGCTGAAGAAATAAGAAAAAGAGCTTCAGGATGTCTATTTTTAATATCGTCCGTATGAATAATCTCTAGATTATTTAATGTGCTACCTTTTTTCTTAATGTTATTGTCACAAAAAGAGTCAATTTGAATTCCAGCCTCTTTGCAAGCCAATAATAGTACTTGCCCAGCCACCCCAGCCCCATAGATTACTATCGGCTTCTTTACAGCTGTTAGCTTTTCAGTTAAATCTTGCTTTGTATATTTATGTAATAAGGTCATTATTTATATAACTATTTTTATATTATCTTATTATAACAAAATTAATTTGTAATTATATTTTTTACTTTTTGTACCTCGTTAACCCTCTTATCTTACAAGCACAGAGGAGAAGTAAAGGCTGTTTAGCTTTTATTAGAAATGGAATTATTTTGCTGTCATCACTAAATGGAGTGTAATGACCAATGCTTTTCTGGAGCATTTTATCGTTAATACAGCCTCGAATTAATTTTAGTATGATTTTACTGTTATTCCTATTGTATTGAAAACCGAGACGTATTAGCTGAATAATCGTGTAGCAAACATATGCATGAGAAATATTATGTTTAAAATTATTATTAATTTTCATCTTTTCTAAATAAATACTCAAACTCTTTAGGGCTTGCTGAAAACCGAAAAACCTACTTGGGTCTTGTGGTAAACGCATCGATGCTGATAGAGAAACATTATCAATTGTGTGATGCATAATATTTTTTTTGATAAAAGATACCTTATCAACCCAAATTAAGTATCTAAAATTAAAATCTACATCTTCAAAAGTCCATAAGCTCTCATTAAAAAATAATTTATGTTCCTTAATTATAGATGCCTTAAATAAGCGCCCCCATGAGTATGCAAACAATGGATATTTATTGGGCCTTTCTAAATAAAGACTAATATAATCGTTAATTTTTAATTTATTAAGTGTTACTGTTTTTGAGAATTTTAATGTATGTTTTGATTTAATTTCGTCATTTAATAAGCTATTAGATATTAAAAAATCTCCAATAGCTAAATCCACATTCGGAAGTTTAATTTTATCAAGTAAATATTCTAAGGTATTTTTTCTTAAATAGTCATCAGAATCTAGAAACAAAATAAATTCACCAATTGAATGGGAAATTCCAATGTTACGTGCAGAGCCCGGACCCTTATTCTCTGATTTAAGAACTTTGATTCTTTTATCAGTTAATGCATATGACTCTGCAATTTGAGCAGATGCATCTTTTGATCCATCATCAATTATAATTAATTCAAGATTAATATGTTCCTGATTTTTAACACTTTGAATACACCGAGCTATTCTTTTTTCATCGTTAAAAACTGGAACAACCACACTGATAGTATTTTTTTTTATAATTTTATTATTTTTATTATTAGGTAAATGCACTAGTGTATTTTTCGTTAATTTATATGCTTCTAAAGCTTAAGTTGACTACAACTATTAGATGTTAAGAATATATTAAAACATGTATTTATGCTAGAATTTCAACAATTACAATATCCTTACAATTCATTGATTCATTTATTCGGGGCTAATTATGGCTGATACACTTCAAATTTTAGCAGATCAAGAAGCTTTATCTTTAGTTGAAAAAAATAAACGTAAAGATCAGAGCATACATCGCCCAAGAGTTCATGAAAAAATTCAACAATACTTTAAAAATATGTTGGACGGTGAAATTAGCCCCATTTTAAGAATAAAAATCAATCGCTCATTATGTAACTTTCATTGCATGCACTGCTGCGAAGAGCCATATATGACAAGAGATATAAAAAAACAGACTGGCATGAAATTAGATCCCAGGCCACAAATGGATCTTGATGATTACAGGGAATTATCTAAACAAGCAGATGAAGCTGGTATATTTCGATTTGTTTTAACAGGGGGGGAGGCTCTTCTGGATAGAAGTCTTGATCAACTTATAGAAGCAATAGATCCAAAAAAACATTTAGTGATTCTAGATACTAATGGATGGACTTTCGATGAAGAAAAGGCAAAATGGTTTGCTGGATTAGGTGGTTATAAAGTGCAGATATCTTTAGATAGTATGATTGAAGAGGAGCATGATGGGTTTAGAGGGAAAAAAGGATCATACAAAAGGGTTATGAAGGCTTTAAAGGCATCAAAATCTGCAAATCTAGAGCTCCTAATATCAACATGCATTATTAAAGATCGCGTTTTCTCTAAAGAATTTGAAGACCTTTGTAGTTATTGTCAAGATGAAGATATCCCACTTTATGTCACTCTGGCAAAACCTGTTGGATCAGCTCGTGAACAAGATACTTGGGTTTGTACAAAAGAGGACGTTGATCAGCTAAAATATTTAGAAGATAAATATGATATTTTTACTCATATGAGTCCATCATACGGTCAGCCTGGAAGATGTATAACAGTAAAAGGAATCAACACAGTTAATCATGATGGAGAAATTGTTCCTTGTCCTTATATGGATCTTTCTATTGGTAACGTAACAAAAGAGCCACTTAAAGATATTCTTAGTAGGGGTATGATGAACAGTTGGCTTGGCCCATATAGAGATGAATGCATAATTGGTGAACATATGGATTTCATTCGCTTTCACAATAAATCTGTTCAGGTATATCAAGAAAATGTAAGTCCGTTGCTCCCTGTGCCATACGAACATGGTTTTGGTTTGACTCCTGAAATTGATAATAATGATAATCCACCTAGCCCACCTAAAACTCCAAAAGACAAAAAATCAGTGTTTATGCTCAAAGCAATTTAATTAGGAGATATAGTTGAAACTGTTTAGTGATTTTGGCCGTCGGATTCCGTCAGATGATGATAGGGTTTTTGGTGACAAGCCAAGCTTCTACTATAAATTAAATCAGCCAGATATTGATTATGATTTAATTCTAGAAAGGACTAAAAAATACAATTTGTGTGGAGATAATTTATCGACTGCTCATTTTAAGTCTAAAGCTAATTCATTATTGAATAAATTAAAACAAAATGATAATTTTTCTTCATTGATTAATGGCACTCATATCCCTTTTATTTATCGTCACTCTAATATTAAAAGTGATTTAGGAAAAAACTTAGAGGAAAAAATCCTACCTGCTTTAAAAGACTCTTTTACAAATAAATTTCCTGATGCACATTTTAAAGCTGTTCTTCAAAGTAATTCTGAATTAAACGGCAATATCAAAATTCACCCGGATTCAGGTTATGATAAATTTTTAGACGATAGTCTTAGTGGAGTCATTGGTTGGTATTTCCCCCAAGCATTCCAAGAATTTGATATAGATTCACAAAGATCACAAATAGCAAAGCTCCCAGAATTAAATAATATAAATATATGTTTAAGTGGTGGTATGGACATAAGTGCTGCAGTTATTGGGGTTCCTGAATTACTTATTAGCAAGGATCACTACACTCCGATTTTATGTATGTCAGCATTCATTCATTCTGATGAGCGATTAATATTGCTGCTTAAGTCATATGGGCCACATATGGAATTCTGGTGTATGACGCAAATGCTATCAAAAAATACAACGCAAGTTTCTGAGCAATGGACGGGTGGTTTAACTATTTTTTCTAAATTTTAGGCCACATTTAGTGAGAACTAGAGGCTGTTAATTTAGATTGGGTACCCTACTATTTTTGGACTTCTATTCCCTATTTTAGCTGCCATCGATATATTTTTTTGAAGGGTTTCACTCTTCAAAGTGAAAGCAAAGGTCTTAGAATTAATGTTTTTTGTTGATGTAATTATTGGTAAATTAAATAAATCAATATATTTTCGCCAAAACTTATTCTCTAATAAATTAATATAGCTCTCTAAGTACTTTTTAGACTTATCTTTAAATCCAAGCTTGAAGCTACATAATGCGGCAAAAAAGTATGCTATTGCGTGATCAGGGCTTATTCTTACAACATTTGCAAAGCCAGATAAAGCTAGGTCATAATCACCTAATTTTACATCTGCGTTATATATAAAATTTAGTTCTAAATTCATTAAATAAGCCGTATCTTGAATATACTTTGCTGAAAAATCTTCAGTATTTATAACTGCTTTTCTATAATCAGCTCCTAATGTGTCTCCAGATATATAGCCATTATCCTTAGCTACATCATGCATCTCACTTCCAACAATTGGACTTGCACAAACAATATGATACCAATTACAATTTAAACTTCGCAGGTTAATTCTAGCTTCATTGATATTCTCTTTTGTTTCGCCAGGCATTCCAATTAAAATATTTGCATTGGTGTAAATCCCCAGCTCTCTACAATCTTCTGAAACCTGTTGGGAAATTTTTGTTTTTAATGGCTTCTTCATAAGGTTTTTAAGAACTGTCTCACTTCCAGACTCCACTGGAAGAACTAACTGCTTAATTCCTGCATCGGCAAATGCTGAGAGCATTTCATGACTCATTGCATACAGGGTTAATCCATTTTGGAATATTGCTTGAAGTTTTAGCTTTTTAATTATTTTAAGAACTGCGTATACCCTTTCAGGATCTCCCATAAGGTGATCATCCTGAAAAATCATTATAGATGCGCCATATTTTTCTTTTAATCTTGTGAAATCTCTTTCTACACGCTCTAAACTATGATATCTCATGTCACGACCATGAACCTTATGAGAAGCACAGAATGTACATTTAAAAGGGCATCCTCTTGATGTCATTATATGATAGCCTTTGTGGTCAGTCATTGTCCCAAATGTGCTCATTACAGGATTTAGTCCATGTGTATCATTCCCATAAGTCATTAAATCATAATCAAAAAAAGGAATGTCATCTAAATCATCAACAAAATTATGTGTGGGGGTAACTGCCCCTTTAAACATCTTTAATTTTTTTGGGGTAATCCATGAGGTTGAATTTTGCAAGTATTTACTAGGATTTTCTGATTCTATGAGCTCAAGCATTGGCCTTTCTCCTTCTCCATAGCAGAGAGCATCAAAAAATTCATGTTTTAATTCTGAATAAATATAGTCGTAACTATTGGTTGGTATGTTTCCACCACCCAATACTAACGAGGATGGGAATAACTCTTTAGCCATCTTTCCACAGTCAATAAAATTATTAAATGAAGGGCTAAAAAGGGATGAAATCCCAATTATATCGGGTTCAAAGCCTGTTTCTTTTATAAATCCTTCTAAGTCTTCACGAACAAAATCATAAAAGTTGTCATAAGTGAAGCCTTCTTCGACTAAATTCAGTTTTATATTGTAATCAATAAGCCTAACATCAGTGTCGGGATGATGTTTTTTCATGTATGCACTCATTGACATAGGGCCAAGTGGGAGATCTGTATTTACACTGGCGTTATAATACTTACCGTCTTTCTTTTTAGCCTTACGGGCGTTACGAGGTGGATTAATATAGTCCTCAAATGGAATATGTAAAGGTACTATAAATAGAATTTTTTTAATAGATTTCATACACATAGATTATAAGCTAATACCTATCTATTTAAAACCTTCCAAAAATTCAGAAATTGTATTGTGAAGTCTTTCAAACATATTAGCTGTTAGGCCATGGTGGAGTGGCAATAAAACCCCTCTTTCCATTACAGCATCAGAATTTGGATAACCGTTATCTACGACTTTATATTTAACGCCTTTCATCATTGGTTGTCTTATAATATTTCCTGTAAAAACTACCCTTGTTTGGATATTTCTTTTCTCTAGATATATTTGAAATTCTTTTCTACTAAAAGGTGCATTTTTATTTATAAGAATTGGGAATGCTAACCAAGCTGTATTTATATTGTCTCTTTCTATTGGGTTACTAAAATACTTTTTATACTTATCAAAAAAAACACATTGCTTATCAAAATTTTCTTTTCTAATGGCAATGTTTCCTTGTAATTTTTTTAATTGCTCCATCCCAAAAGCGGCGCCAATTTCACTTCCTTCAACATTATAGCCAACTGCTTCAAAAACAAACTTTGCGTCATACTCAATTCCGTCTAAATTAACATCAAATCTATTTTCTATAGCCTCACTCTTTTCATCAAACAATGAAGAGCTTCTTCCCCATGATCTTAATAATTTTGCTTTTTCAATTATTTTTTTATCATTTAACAAAAGTGCTCCGCCATTCCCTGCACAATTTATTATATGAGACCCATAAAAACTCGTAATTGACATATCGGAATAGGAGCCAGAACTTGTATTGTTAATTGTAGCTCCTAAAGTGTCAGCTGAATCCTCAATGACTATAAGGTTATGTTTATCAGCTATCTTTCTAATTTTTGGCCAATCACAAAGATTGCCCATCAAATTTGGAGCTAAAATTGCCACTGTCTTACTAGTTATGACTTTCTCAATCTCTTTTGAATCAATACAATATGTTAATGGTTCAACGTCAATAAAAACTGGGACTAAATTATTTTTTATTAAGCAGCCAACAGATGTTCCAAAAGTAAGTGCAGGGGTTATCACCTCACCCCCTTTTGGAAAGGCATAAGCTTCTACACCAATAAACAGTGCTGAAGATCCGGAATTGACATACAAACATTCTTTTTTATCAAACAGCTTAGCAATTTCTCTTTCAAATTTTCTTGCATAGTTACCCATTTGTGTTGATTCATTTAGACATTTAACAACTGCATCTATCTCCTCTTGGCCATAGACAGTCTTTGCGTATGAAATATTTTCCATAATTTATCTTTTTATATTTAATTCAAATTGTTTAATTTGTTTCAAAGTGAATGCATACATATCTTTATTATCTTCATAAAAATTCTTATACCAATCACATGTCATTGAAATAGATTTTTCAATATCAAGCTTCGGAGACCAATTTAACCTAGCAATTGACTTAGAGCAATCTAATTTTAAGTATTTTGATTCATGAAATGACTTCTTACTCGATACTATTTGAAAACTATCTCCATTACCAGCACCATATTCTTTATCAAATTTAGAAATAAGCCATTCAACTGTTTTATCATCTTGCTTATTGGGTCCAAAATTCCAAGATTCTGCATAATCTAAACTATTCTGAAATAGCTTTTCTGCTAGCATTAAGTATCCATTTAAGGGTTCAAGAATAAACTGCCAAGGCCTGATTGACTCAGGATTGCGAATTACCAATTTTTGCTTCTGTTGTATTTTCTTTATAAAATCAGGAATAATTCTGTTCTCCGCCCAGTCGCCACCACCAATCACATTTCCAGCTCTAGCTGTTGCAATACCCACACTGTTTTTAAAGAAAGATGCTCTGTAAGCAGCTGTAATTAATTCAGAGCAAGCCTTACTAGAGCTATATGGATCAAAACCCCCCATCGAATCATTCTCTTTAAATGCTTTCAAGTTTTCATCGTTTGCGTAGCACTTATCACTTGTAACATTAATAAAACTTTTGACTGAAGTTATATCTCTTATTGCATTGAGAATATTTACAGTTCCCATTAAATTAATTTCATATGTCTCGACAGGGTTATCATATGATTTTAAAACAAGTGGCTGAGAGGCTAAATGAAAAACTATATCAGGCTGAGTTTCTCGAATTGTTTGTTTTAATTTTTGCTCATCTCTAACATCACCAATAACTGAATTGATTTTTTTTTCAATCAAACAAGATTCAAATAAACTTGGACTAGTTTCTGGCTTTAATGAATACCCTGTTACCTTTGCTCCCGACTCAGCTAGCCAAATTGAAAGCCAACCCCCCTTAAATCCAGTGTGTCCAGTTATAAAAACTTTTTTTTCCTTCCAAAAACTTTTATTCATCCCTATCTACTTTCACTAAACATTTTTAGAATTATCATCCCAAACTTTCCATGGAGCTTTACCACTAGCCCATAATTCTTCTAGAAGATTTCTTTCTCTTAAAGTGTCCATAGGTTGCCAGAATCCGTTATGTTTAAATGCGATTAATTGATTACTTTGTGCCAGATTTTCTAATGGCTCTCTTTCCCAAAATGTTTCATCATCTTTTATTAGGTCAATTACTTTTTCTGAGAGCACAAAAAACCCACCATTAATATATGAATTTTCTCCTTTTGGTTTTTCAGTAAATGCAGTAACCGAGTTTTTATCATCTAAAGATAGTGCTCCAAATCTTCCAGGAGGAATGGCGGCTGTTACTGTCGCCAAACGTTTATGCTCTTTGTGGTATTCAACTAATTTATTGATATTAACATTTGATAATCCATCGCCATAAGTCATGCAGAAAGTTTCACCCTCATATAAGTATTCTTTGATTTTTGCAATCCTTCCACCCGTCTCTGTCGAATTACCAGTATCAACTAAAGTAACTTTCCATGGCTCTGTTTTACTTTTATGATAAGTGGTTTGATTGGATGTTAAATCAAAAGTTACATCAGAAGTTTGAAGGTAATAATTTGAAAAGTATTCTTTAATCAAGTAACCCTTATATCCACAACAAATAATAAAATCATTAATGCCATAATGTGAATACATCTTCATGACATGCCACAGAATTGGAAGCCCACCAATCTCTACCATTGGCTTTGGTTTATGAATTGTTTCTTCAGAAATTCTTGTCCCTAAACCCCCAGCAAGAAGAACTACTTTCATTCTAATTTCTCCAAATTTTAATATTAAAAAATAATATCAATCATAATATTAACATTATTGTATATGTATTAAATCCTTAAAACTTTTTAAATTTACCACTTAATTTTGTTGTGTAATTGTATTAGAATTACTAATAATATGCTAAATAATATAATTACTTCCAGAGCCTTTCAGTTATTTATTCCCATTATTGTAGCGCTCTTCACTACTGGTTTTTTAAGGCTACAACTTTTCTCAGGATTACCTGAAGCTGATGGTGGTGCTTATACATTTGCAAGCCAGTATATTTATTATGCTATAAGCAATTTTGAGGACCTAAAGGGTATGCCTCTATATTTGTATTCCATAATGACGTCTTGGGTTTATGGTCTCGAAGTAAATCAATTCATACTATTGAGACTGATTGACGGGCTCGTTGCGATTGCTGCTTCTATTGTCTTATTTAAAGTTATTTTAAAAGAAAGTGGGAGCACACTATTTACTGTAATTCTAGCAACAGGGTTATTTATCATAATGAATAATATTGAGATTGTAATGTATGGCTTTAGAAATGCTATTTGGGCAGCATTCCTTCCATTATTCTCAGCCTTGCTTATTTGGCAAAATTCCACCCAAGAAGATAAGTACTCATTTTATTTGATTGGCGCCCTAGTTTCTTTCGGTGTTTTATT
>ENA-OSJC01000988-OSJC01000988.1-marine-metagenome-genome-assembly--contig:-NODE-988-length-25196-cov-6.553804_pt1 | contig 25196 bp, 20 predicted proteins | sample MGYA00237885_ERZ534234 | MGnify/ENA primary metagenome ERZ534234 (study PRJEB26413, sample SAMN06343907) | marine metagenome | isolation source: coastal waters | place: Atlantic Ocean: West Antarctic... | reverse complement strand
TCTGTTCTGGCAAGCAAAGCAAATAAAGATGTAATTAAAAACAATCCTTATATTGATAAAATATATACAAATTATAAAAATAATGTCTTTAATGATTTGCCAACTTTACTTAAGTTGAGAAAGAAAAACTTTGATGTCTGTATCGAATTGGAGCATTCGGTAATTCCTCATGCTATTTTTAGATTAAAAATAATAAACCCTAAAAAAATTATTTCCATTCATAAAGATGGAAGATATGGGGTTAATGGTAGTGAATTAAAGCTGTATGATTTTTTTACAAAAAAAGATAAAACTAGTCATTTTAGTAAAATTTGGTTAGATACTTTAACTTTTTTTGGAATCAAGCCTAGATCAACTAGTTATGACTTTTTTCTTAGTAATACTGAGAGAGATAAAGCTCAAAGCTTTCTAGACTCTCTAGGCAAAAAAATAAAAATAGGAATCAATACTGAGGGTTCTTTTTCACAAAAAAGCATACAAAAAAAAGAACTAAAGAAAATATGTATTGGTTTGTATAATAAATTTAATAATATCCAAATTATAATATTAGCAAGTCCTAAAAAATTATTAGAGAAGACAGAGATGATTTCGTCATTAGGTTTGGATTATGTGATCCCTTCATATAGCACGGAGACCATTATTGAAGCTGCGGCTTTGATTGAGCAATTAGATTTAATTATTAGTCCAGATACGTCTCTAGTTCACATCGCCTCATCTTTTGATAAGCCAATAGTATCAATTCATGAAAATAACGAAGATAGTTTTCGATTGTGGTCTCCGACTTCAACGTTGAGTAAAACCATCTTTGCTTCCAGTAGTTATGGCCTTGAAAATTATAGTGTTGATGATATTGTTGATTCAGCTTGTGATTTTCTTAAAATTATAGAGATGAAATTATGAGAATAATGGGAACAAAGTATTGTGGACATGATAGTGCATTATGTGTTTTAGATACTGAAGAAAAAAAGATATTTGCTATGAGTACAGAAAGAGTTACAAGAATCAAGCATGATTCGCTAGATATAACCCCGATTTTGAGTGCATATGACTTTCAATTTATTGATTATGTTGCTCATTCCTATAGTGATTTTGAGGATAAGGGCCATGATGGAGAATTAAGAGAAAAAATGACCCATAATAAAGATATTGAAAAAGCACTAAGGCTTATTATTAATCCAAATTATGCCGCCGATTTGAGCTTAACTAGATTAGAAAAAAATATAATGATTTTTAAGTCTTTATTCACAAAATTTTCAGCAGTTATCGCATATTATCATGCTAAGTTTAATAGAGCTTTAGTTACGGAGACTCCTGAGGGCAACAAAAATGCATTTATAAATTATATAAAGAAAAATTTAGCTCTATTTAACTTAATGCCAAAAAAAGTTTTTTTTTATGATCATCATCTATGTCACGCAATTCCATCATATTATTTGTCACCTTATAATGAAAAAAATGCCCTTGCATTGACCATTGATGGGCAGGGGGATGGATACTTTAGTAAATTATTTTATTTTAATGGGTTAGAGGATTACAAGCTTATTGGCGAGTCAAAAGCTGACTTTATGGGACATGGCGATAAATTCCTTTCAATTGGCCGTTTATATAATTATTTTACTCAAGCAATGGATCTTCGTCCCAATAGTGATGAGGGAAAAGTTGAAGCATTAGCGGCATTTGGTAATGCGGATGAAAAGTTATATCAGCAGTTAATGAATGCAACTTATATAGATAAAATTTTATTAAGTATTAACTTTGATATAAAGCTGATTAGGCAATTTTATGATATTGACTGGCTTAAAGCTCAAAGAAAAAGAGTTGGCGATGAAAATTTTTGTGCGTCAATTCAGGCCTATCTTGAAGATATTATGGTCGATTACCTTAATTGCGCCTATGAGCAATACCCAACTAATAACTTATGCCTTTCAGGCGGAGTTGCAGCAAATATTATTATGAGTCTTGCCATATATGAAAGGACTAGCTTTAAGAATATTTATGTTTACCCTGCAATGGGAGATGATGGTTTAGCAATTGGTAGTGCTATTTTAACGGCTATCAATTTAGGGCAAGATATTAGATGGCTAAAAGATTTTTCAATGCCTTATTTTGGTGATTCATTTAGTCGTGAACAAGTTAAAAAAGTACTGGATGATTTTGACAATATCTCATTTGAAGACTTTGGAGACGATTGGCCTGAGAAGGCGGCAATATCTGTCTCTGAGGGTAAGATATGCGCACTATTTCATGGTCAAATGGAGTTTGGCCCAAGAGCTTTAGGTAATCGGTCAATTATTGCAAATCCAATGCTTGAAGATACAAGGCAAAAAATTAATTCAACTATTAAAAGACGTCCATCTTATCAACCTTTCTGCCCATCTATATTGGAAGAAGAGAGGGAAAGGTTATTTCAAGATAGTTTTTCACATAAACATATGGCGATTGCCTTTAGAATGAAGAAAGAGTTTATTAAAGATTTACCTTGTGCAGTTCATGTTGATGGTACTGCTAGACCTCAATTTGTAGAAGAGAAGGATAATCCAAATTATTATCGTTACTTAAAAGCCCTTAAAAAAATTACAGGCTATGGGGTTAGTTTAAATACTTCATTTAATTTACATGGCAGAACTATAGTAAGGACTCCAAAAGATGCTATTATTGATTTTATAGATTGCAATATAGATGAGCTCTTTATAGAAGGATATCGAGTAAAAAGGAATTAGTATGAAAGTCAGTGCTTTTACATTTATAAAAAATGGTCAAATATTAGGCTATCCATTTTTAGAATCAATTCAATCTGTTTTGCCAATTGTGGATGAATTTGTAATTAATGTTGGCGAAAGTGAAGATGATACATTGTCGATAATTCAAGCAATAAATAGTCCAAAAATTCGAATTATTGAATCAAAATGGAATGACAAGATGAAAAATAGTGGCTATGTTTATGGCCAGCAAAAAATGATAGCACAGTTTAATTGTACGGGAGATTGGCTTTTTTATATAGAGGGAGATGAGGTTTACCACGAAAATGATCTAGAAAAAATTCAAAATTCAATGAGATTGTATTTAAATGACTTAAATGTTGAGGCTTTAGTTTTGGACTTCTATCACTTTTATGGTAATGCAAATAGTTATTTAGAGTCACCAGGATGGTATCGCTCTGAAGCAAGGGTTATTAAAAGTTCTATAAGGTCATATGCTCCCGACGGATTATTTTGGCTTGTTCTAAATGGAAATAAAAAGGGAAGATATCCAAAAGCTAAAAAAGTAGGTGTTCATTGTTTTCATTATGGATGGGTCCGAAGTGAGGAGCAAATGAATCTTAAAAGTCAAAAAGTTCAAAAATATTGGGGCAAAGTTCCTAATAAAATTGACTATTCTCAAATTGATCAATCAATTATTAAAGAGTTTAGTGGGACTCATCCTAAATGTATCCATAATTGGCTTCCAAAAGAGAAGGGCTTGTACATTGCTGATCCAAATTATCAATTAAGACCCAAACAAAAGAAGCATCGTATAATGTTAAAAATTGAAAATTTCTTTGGCACTGATCTAAGTAAAAAACACTTTAAGCTAGTTTAATGAGAATCTTGATTGAGGTTCCTACTTGGCTTGGTGACGCAATAATGTCAACCCCTGCAATTGAAAATTTAATGAATTTTCATAAAGGCTCTGAAGTAACTTTAGTTGGATCACTGCTTTCACTTGAGGTCTTTAGAAACCACCCCAACGTTTCTGAATTTCAAGTTTTAAGTAAGAAGCATTTTTCATTATTTAATGAGGCAAAAAAATTAGGTAAATTTGATCTCTTTTTCTCTTTTAGAAACTCCTTTCGATCTACTTTTTTTAAGCTATGTATTTCAAGTAAATATAAATATCAATATAAGAAGAATGATCTTAAAAAATATCATCAAGTTGAAAAATATAATAATTTTATAAATAAATCTTTAAATACTCAATATTTTCCAGGGAGGCTTACTATATATACTGATGTTTCATTAAGAGAAGATATCAATCCTGGCCAAAAAAAACGACCACTACTTGGAATTAATCCTGGTGCATCATATGGTAACGCAAAAAGATGGTATCCAAATGAATTTGCAGATGTTGCGGCTAAGCTTTCTAGTCAATTTGATATTGTTATATTGGGTGGTATAAATGAAAAAAAAATTGCTATGGATATTCAGGCATTATTGTTAAAAAAAGGAGTTAATAATTATCAAAATCTTGCTGGTAGTTTTAATGTTGCAGAATTAATTCAATATATATCAACTTTAGATTTACTTATTACTGGTGATAGTGGACCAATGCATATTGCTGCTAGTTTCCAAATTCCAAGTATTACGATATTTGGCCCAACTAGAGAGAATGAAACTTCTCAATGGATGAATCCTAAAAGTATTGTTGTTAAAAAAAGCCTCGATTGTCAGCCTTGTATGAAAAGAGTATGTCCACTCAAGCATCATAATTGCATGAGACTCATAAAGTCAAATGATGTAATAGAGGCTGTAAATTCTTTAAATTTAATTTGAATCAATGAAGCTCTGATCAATTAAATGACAAATGGTGTGTCCAATGAGTATATGCATTTCTTGAATTCTTGGGGTATCTTCTGAAGCGACAACTAAGTTAATATCACAGAGATTATTAAATTCTCCTCCACCTTTACCGCTAAATCCAATAACTTTACATCCAATATTTTTACCAATTTTAAGCGCGTTAACTACATTAGCACTTGTACCACCTGTGCTAATTCCAATTAACACATCAGACTTGTTAGCTAAAGCCTGAACTTGTCGATCAAAAAGATGTTCGAAACCAAAGTCATTGCTAATTGAAGTAAGTACTGAGGTGTCTGTTGTTAAAGCAATTGCAGGCAAGCCTTTTCGTTCGACTTTATATCTACCAATTATTTCAGCCGCAATATGTTGCGCATCAGCCGCACTCCCACCGTTACCAAATATTAAGATTTTCCCACCATTATTGAGACAACTAATACAAGTTTTTGCAGCAATTTCAATTGATTTCCCAATAGAATTAATAGTTTCCTGGCTCACTTTTATGTGAGCATTAAATTCATAATTGATGATTGATTGCATTTTAATTACCTTTTTTAATTTTTTCAATAATTTGAGTGGAGCTTTTACCTTTAATAAAATCAACTAGTATTAACTCATCTACAATGTCTTCACCTATAACTTTTTTACCTTCATAATCACTCCCCTTAACTAATATGTGTGGTTTGATACTCTTAATCAAGTTATAAGGCGTGTCTTCATCAAAAATTATCACATAATCAACTACTTCAAGAGCTGCTAATATTAAAGATCTATCAGATTCATTATTAATTGGCCTTTCTGGACCTTTTATTGTTTTGATTGAACGATCAGAATTTAGACCAAGTATTAAAATATCTCCAAAGCTTTTAGCAACTTCTAAATATTTAACATGCCCAGCATGAAGAAGATCAAAGCATCCATTTGTAAATACAATTTTTTTACCTTTTGATCTTAATTCTGAACTTAAGACCACAATCTCCTTAAGTTTTTTAATATGTTCAATACTTGAAGATTTATTTAAGCTAGACTCAAGCTCTATAATTTCATTTATTGTTGCAGTAGCACTTCCAATTTTACTAATAACAACGCTTGCAGCAAGGTTAGAAAATTTAATTGCTTTATCAATTTTTAGATTGCAGGCTAAAGCAAAGCCTAGTGATGCAAGAACAGTATCACCAGCACCAGTTACGTCAAAGACTTCTCTAGTATTAGTAGGATGGATACGAAATTCATGGTCAAAGATTGCTATACCTTCTTCACTAAGAGTAATGATAGAAGCATCTAATTCACAATTATTTTTTAGTTTTGTAATTGCCTGGATAAGGCTTATATTATCTTTGATATTGATTTTTGTTGCTTCACTTGCTTCCTTTTGGTTTGGAGTAAGCAGATAGGCACCTTTATACTTTGAATAATCCTTGCCTTTTGGATCAACTAGTACTTTTTTTCTATATATTTTTGCAATGCTAATTATAGATTGAGTTAGTTTTTTGGTAAGTACGCCTTTTCCATAGTCTGATAATAAGATAACATCATAATTCTGAACAACCTGTTTAAAGGTTTCAATAATTAAGTCCTGTGACTTATCGTTTATATCTTCTGTACTTTCACGATCAAATCTAACAACTTGTTGTTGTGAGGCAATAATCCTACTTTTTTTAGAGATTATTCGATTTTTTTGTTCAATTAGAAAATTTGTTCCTACATTAATATCATTTAATAGTACCTTGAGTTCGCTTGAAACTTCTGACTGACCTACAATACTAATAATATCAACTTGAGCGCCCAGAGACTGAAGGTTGTTGACCACATTTCCGGCACCACCTAAAACAGCACTTTCGTTGTCAATATTTATAATTTGAACTGGAGCTTCTGGTGAAACTCTGTCACATTTACCCCAAAGATAGTGGTCAATCATGAGATCACCAATAACAAGTATTTGAGGACTCACACTTTTGAGCTCAATCATTTGTTATCCTTTCCATGAAGATTTTTAATTTCCAGTATATAGTCTGCAATGCCTTCTTCTAAGCTAGACTCAGGTGAGAATCCTAAATTAATTTTTGAAGATTCTATGTTTGCCTGAGTATGCATTTGGTAGCCTTGAAATGGATTAGGGAAATACTCAGTGCCTAAATTACTCCTTAGTTCATTTTGAAGAATATTAGCAATATCTTGAAAACTTCTTGGAATACCAGTACCTACATTATATATACCGTTAATTTTAGGCGAACATGCCTTAATATTTGCTTGTATGACATCTTTAATGTAGATAAAGTCACGCTTTATTTGATCTGAACCTTCAAATAATTTAGGCGCTTTCCCATCTAGAATTTGATGACCTAACTGGATTACCATTGAGGATGTGGAGCCTTTATAAAACTCTCTAGAGCCATATACATTAAAAAACCTTAGGCCTACAATTGTAGCATCTGGATTTTCATTAATATATCGATAAGCAATTTGATCCATTAAAAATTTACTAAATCCATAAGGATTTTCTGGGTTTTCTTTACCTACAATTTGAGGAGAAGGTAAGCTACCATAGGTTGCAGCGGAACTAGCATACACAATTACTGAATTATCTTTAATTGCTATGTTAAGTATATCTATGAAGGAATTAACATTAGTTTTTATGACAATTTCTTGATCATAAACTCGCGTATCTGAAATAGCTGCATGATGAAAAATATAATCAAATTTATATTTATTAAGTAAGGATAGGTCATCCTGATTATTTATATTGCCACATATGACATCACCCTTAAAGCCCACTAAGTTTTTATAATGACCAAAGCTTGTCAAATTGCTATTTGAAAACTTTAGGCCGCTTCTAAAGCAATCAAATACAACAACAGTAGATTCTGGAAAATTTTCTTGAAAATAAAACGCTAAATTACTACCAATGAAGCCTGCACCACCTGTAATTAAAATAGTTTTTTTGTTAAAATCAATTTCGTTATATCTCATCTGTTAATTAGCATTTGATTATTAAGTAGATTTTAATATAAAGCACAGTAGAGTGATAAACTTAATTGGATGAAGTTTAAGTATAATATTCTTAATTGACTACTTTAAATATTATGGTTTAATATGATTGTAGGTTTTGCCTAGCAAAGCCAGCCATATCATTAGCTTCCATATTGTTATCAAAAATTCTTTAAATATTATTATGAGTACAAAATTTAAAAAAATCATGATAACTGGTGGGGCTGGTTTTATTGGTTCTTCTCTTATTAGACATATAATTAATAATACTAACCATAGTGTTATGAATATTGATAAGTTAACTTATGCAGGTAATTTGGAATCAGTCGAATCAGTTAGTGAGAATAAAAGATACCTGTTTAAAAAAGTAGACATCTGTAATGATGATGAAATTAAACGTATGTTTAATGAGTATATGCCAGATATTGTAATTCATTTAGCTGCAGAGTCTCATGTAGATAGATCAATTGATGATCCAAGTGAATTTATTAAAACTAATATATTTGGAACTTATGTTTTGCTTCAGCAAGCTAGAATTTATTTGAGAAGCTTAAAAGGCAACAAGAAAAATAATTTTAGATTTCATCATGTCTCTACTGATGAGGTTTACGGGGATCTAGAAGGAAAAAATTCATTATTTACTGAAGAAACAAGTTATGCTCCAAGTTCGCCTTATTCTGCATCAAAGGCAAGTTCAGATCATTTAGTACGTTCATGGCACCGTACTTTTGAACTGCCAATATTAATTACTAATTGTTCTAATAATTATGGGCCTTATCAATTTCCAGAAAAGCTAATTCCTCTCATTATTAATAATGCATTAGAAGGAAAGGTTTTACCTATTTATGGTGATGGTAAGCAAATCCGTGACTGGTTATATGTTGATGATCATGCAAGAGCGCTCTTAACTGTAGCTTTGAATGGTGAAATTGGAGAAACCTACAATATTGGTGGCCATAATGAAATGCAAAATATTGAAGTAGTTTCCAGTATTTGCAATATATTGGATGATCTAGTTCCAAGTCAACTAGATGGGATTAGCAAGTATAAGGAGCTCATTAAGTATGTTGAAGATAGATCAGGACATGATGTAAGGTATGCTATTGATGCAAGTAAAATATCTGATAAATTAAATTGGATGCCTAGTGAAACTTTTGAAACAGGAATAAAGAAAACAGTTGAGTGGTATTTAAAAAACACGGCATGGTGTAATAGAATTAAAAATCTAAACTACCAATGTGAAAGATTGGGGGTAATAAAACATTGAAAGGAATAATTTTAGCTGGTGGTTCAGGGACTAGGCTTTATCCACTGACCAAGGTTGTGTCAAAACAGCTGATGCCAATCTTTGATAAGCCAATGATTTACTATCCTTTATCGATTTTGATGTTATCTGGAATTAAAGATATACTAATCATCTCTACACCTGAAGATTTACCTCGATTTCAAAAACTGCTTGGAGATGGTAATGATATTGGTGTTAAGTTTGAATACTCTATCCAGCCTTCCCCTGATGGCCTTGCTCAAGCTTTTATTTTAGGTAAAGATTTTATTGGGGATGATGATGTTTGTCTAATCCTGGGTGATAATATTTATTATGGAGGTGGGTTAACTCAGATGCTTAATAATGCAGTAATAAGTGCAAAAAATAATGATAAAGCTACTGTTTTTGGATACCATGTTGATAATCCTGAGGATTATGGAGTAGTAGATTTTGATAGTAATAATAATGCCATATCAATTGAAGAAAAGCCAATTAATCCTAGAAGCAACTATGCTGTAACTGGATTATATTTCTATCCAAACGATGTTGTTAATAAATCTATTGAAGTGCTTCCATCTAAAAGAGGTGAGCTGGAAATAACGTCACTTAATCAAATGTATCTTAATGAAAAGAGGCTAAATGTTGAGGTTTTAGGAAGAGGCTACGCTTGGTTAGATACTGGAACTCATGAGAGCTTATTAGAAGCCTCAACTTTTATTGAAACTATTGAGAGAAGACAGGGCTTGAAGGTTGCTTGTATTGAAGAGATTGCTTTTCAGATGGGATATATTTCCAAAGAGCAATTAGTTAAATTAGCTGAGCCTTTATCGAAAAATCAATATGGAAAATACCTACTTAAACGATCTGAGGAGTTGGCTTGAAATTTACCCCTCAATTAATTCCTGACATAATACTAATTGAGCCAAATGCTCATTATGATGATCGTGGGTATTTTGTTGAAACTTATAGGCAAGATTTTTTTTTAGAATCTGTCGGATATAAAGTTCAATTTGTGCAAGAGAATGAGTCTAAGTCTTCTAAAGGTGTACTCAGAGGATTGCACTATCAACTCCCACCTTTCAGTCAATCTAAGCTGATTAGAGTAACGGATGGTAAAATTCTTGATATTGCAGTTGATATTAGAAAAACTAGCCCTTCCTTTGGGCAGCATGTAGCAATTGAACTTTCAGCTGAGAATATGTCGCAACTATTTATTCCATCTGGATTTGCTCATGGTTTTTTGGTTCTTAGCGATACAGCACAAATTAACTATAAGGTAGATAATTTTTATAATTCTGAGTACGATAGAGGGATAGCTGTTAATGATCCTAAACTTGGCATCTACTTACCATTTCCAAAAGAAAAATTGCAGTTATCAAAAAGAGATCAGACTCATCCAAGTGTATTTGACTCAAATGATCTTTTTGACTAATTAACTTTTAAACAAAGTAATACATATGAAAATTATTCCAGTAATTCTTTCCGGTGGATCAGGTAAACGACTGTGGCCTTTATCTAGAAAGCAATTTCCGAAACAGTACCAATCTCTAGTAACTCAAAATACTATGCTTCAAGAGACTATTCTTCGCTTAGATGGTCTAGAAAATTTAGCACATCCAATCGTTATTTGTAATTCAAGCCACCGTTTTATTGTTGCAGAGCAACTTAAGCAAATTAATGTTTTCAACTCTACTATTTTACTTGAGCCAATTGGGAGAAATACTGCCCCTGCAATTGCAGCAGCAGCAGCCTATGTTTTAAAAAATAAGGAAAATAATGATGCAATGTTACTTATTTTATCAGCTGATCATATAATTCAAGATACCTCTGCTTTTCATAATGCAATTAATATTGCTCAAACTCAAGCAAAGAAGGGTAGGGTTGTTACTTTTGGCATCACTCCTTTAAATGCAAATACTGAGTATGGCTATATCCATACAGAGCCTAGTAATGATATTGATTCAGCTTTGAGGGTTAAGCTCTTTAAAGAAAAACCGAATGAAGAGCGGGCAAATCAATATTTAAGAGAAAATGAAAAATTAATTGCTCAAAATTTAACAATAAATTGGTATTGGAATAGTGGAATTTTTATGTTCTTAGCCAAAACTCTAATTAAAGAATTAACTGAATTTGCTTTTGAAATTGCTGATGCTGGTTCTAGAGCCATTGATAATAGTATTCAAGATTTAGATTTTGTTCGCTTAGAAAGAAAGTCTTTCGAATCATCTCCAGCAGAATCTATTGATTATGCTTTGTTGGAAAAATCCAAGAATGTAGTTGTTATCCCACTAGATGCAAATTGGTCTGATATTGGTTCTTGGGTTTTAATGGATCACATTTCAACAAAAGATGTAGATAACAATTTTATTAAAGGTGATGTTTTAACTAAAGAAACAAGTAATTGTTATATTAATGCAGGCCACCACTTAATGGTGGCTATTGGCGTAAAGGACTTAATTGTTGTAGATACACCTAATGCTACATTAATATCAACTAAGGAAAAGGCACATCTGGTTAGTGAAATTGTTGAAAACCTCCATCAACAAAATAGACATGAGTGGAGTAATCATAGAAAAGTTTATCGTCCTTGGGGTTGGTATGACTCTATTGAGTCGGGTGAATATTTCCAAGTCAAGCGCCTTCATATTAATCCAGGAGCAAAATTATCGCTGCAAATGCATCATAAACGTGCTGAGCATTGGGTCGTAGTTTCAGGCATTGCCTCTATAACTAATGGAGAAAATAAGATAACTCTTAATCAAGGTGAGTCGACTTTTATTCCATTAGGTGTTAAGCATGATTTAAAAAATAAAACTAATAAATCGCTGGAGATTATTGAGGTTCAAAGTGGATCTTATCTTGGAGAAGATGATATTATAAGATTTAATGATATTTATGGTAGAGCAAGCTCTTAATGCTTACAATAAAAACTTTTGATAAAATATTTTTACTAACTCTTCCTTTTAATTTGAAGTCTAAGTAAAAAAGAAATGTTAAAGTATAAAATATCAGCATTAAAGTTAAATTAGTGTGGTTTTTAATAGCATGCTCTTATAATATTTAGTCCTATGTTAGAATTAAAATTAATATGATCATTAATTACTCAAGCAAATATCTTAAGGATTGGCTATGAAAAAAAATAAAGTAGCTCTAATTATTGGTATTACTGGCCAAGATGGCTCTTATTTAGCTGAATTTTTAATAAATAAGGGTTATCTTGTTCATGGAATTAAGCGACGATCTTCATCATTTAATACCGATAGAATAGATCACTTATACCAAGATCGTTATCAAACTAATAGAAAGTTAATTCTACATTATGGTGATTTATCAGATTCTTTGAATTTAGTTCGCATTATTCAACAAGTTGAGCCCAATGAAATATATAACCTAGGGTCACAATCACATGTTGCTGTGTCATTTGAGTCTCCAGAATATACAGCAGATATAGTGGGAATGGGAACATTGCGTGTGCTTGAGGCTATTAGAATATCAGGATTAAAGGATACCACTCGTTACTATCAGGCCTCTACTTCAGAGTTATTTGGTAATGCTGAAGAATCTCCCCAAAAAGAAACTACCCCATTTTATCCACGCTCTCCTTATTCAGCAGCAAAGCTATATGCTTATTGGATTACAGTAAATTATCGTGAGGCTTATGGTATGTATGCTTGTAATGGAATTTTATTTAATCATGAGTCTCCTGTACGTGGTGAAACTTTTGTAACTAGAAAAATTACTCGTGCTCTAGCTCGTATTTCGATAGGTTTACAAGAAGTGTTGTACCTTGGTAATTTGAATTCTAAGCGAGATTGGGGGCATGCTAAGGACTATGTTGAAGCTCAATGGCTAATGCTTCAACAAGAAGCCCCAGATGATTTTTGCATAGCCACTGGAATACAGTATTCTGTTCGTGATTTTGTAAACTTTGCCTATGCTTATTTAGGCAAGAAAGTCTGCTGGGAGGGTGAGGGTATTAATGAAAAAGGTTTTGACTCTGAAACTAATAAACTAATAGTCTCAGTTGATCCAAAATATTTTAGACCAACAGAGGTAGATAATTTGCTTGGTGATCCGAAAAAAGTAAAAGATATGTTAGGTTGGGAGCCAAAAATTACGTTTGAAGAGATGGTTGATGAGATGATGGAAAATGATATTAATATCGCAAAGCGTGATGCCTTAGTAAAGGTTCATGGCTTTAAAGTTTCTAATTTTCACGAGTAACTATTCCAGATGAATCTTAATGATAAAGTCTATATTGCAGGCCATAAAGGGCTTGTAGGCTCGGCAATTCATAGACAGTTAAAGGCAAGAGGATTTTCTAATTGTATTATGCTCTCGCATAAAGAACTTGACTTAACTAATCAATCAAAAGTTAATGATTTTTTTAGAGAAATAAAGCCAGACTTTGTTATTCTTGCTGCAGCAAAAGTAGGTGGAATATTTGCTAATAAAACTTATCCGGTAGATTTTATCTATCAAAATATTATGATTCAAGCTAATATCATTAATGCAGCATTTGAACATAATGTTAAAAGACTGTTGTTTCTAGGAAGCAGTTGCATTTATCCTAGAGATGCACATCAACCTATTGAGGAAGCAGCACTTCTTTCAGGATTTCTAGAGCCAACTAATGAGCCTTATGCCATAGCTAAAATAGCTGGTATTAAGATGTGTGAGTCATATAATCTTCAATATGGAACTGATTTTAGGTCAGTAATGCCTACTAATCTTTATGGTATTAATGATAATTTTCATCCTGAAAATTCACATGTTATTGCCGGCCTTATGCAAAGGTTCCACAAGGCAAAATTAAATGATGATAAAGAAGTAAAGGTATGGGGGTCCGGAAAAGCAGAGCGTGAATTTTTATATGTTGATGATATGGCAGAAGCATCATTATTTCTATTAGAACTTGATAAAGTATCTTATCAAGCTAAAACTAATGCAGGCTTATCACATGTTAATGTTGGAACAGGTGAAAGTATTTCCATCAATAAATTAGCAGAAATTATGAAAGAAATTATAGGGTATGAAGGTAAGCTAATTTTTGATAACACTATGCCAGATGGTGTATCTAAAAAATTACTTAATGTGAGTAAATTAAAAAGTTTCGGTTGGAATTTTAACGTAAGTTTGAAAGAAGGCTTACGTTTAACTTACGAATGGTATAGGACTCAAAATCATGATTAAGACTAAAAATATATGTTTAATTGGCCTTGGTTATGTTGGACTCCCCTTGGCAGTAGAATTTGGCAAAAAACGACAGGTTGTTGGTTTTGATATTAATAATGATAGAGTTAATGCACTTCAAAGTGGTTTTGATTCAACTCTTGAAACAACTTCTGAAGAGTTAGCAGAGGCTATTTATTTAAGTTATACGAATCAAGTGAAAGATATTCAAGATTGTGAAATCTATATTGTTACTGTTCCAACACCTATTGATGAACTTAAAAAACCCGACTTAACTTATTTAGAAAAATCTAGTGAGATGATAGGAACGATTCTCAAAAAAGGTGACATTATTATTTATGAATCAACAGTCTATCCTGGTGCAACTGAAGAGATATGTGTTCCAATTCTTGAAAAAAAATCAGGCTTAAGATTCAATAAAGATTTTTACTGCGGCTACTCGCCAGAGCGAATAAATCCTGGGGATAAAGAGCATAGATTAACAAATATTAAAAAAATAACGTCAGGCTCAACTCCTCAAATAGCGACTGAAATTGATGAACTTTATAAACAAATAATTGTTGCTGGTACATTTAAGGTAGATAATATAAAAATAGCTGAAGCCGCAAAAGTCATTGAAAATACTCAGCGGGATGTAAATATTGCACTTATTAATGAACTAGCTTTAATATTTAATAAATTAGATATTGATACAGAGTCAGTCCTAGAAGCTGCAGGCACAAAGTGGAATTTTTTACCATTTAAGCCTGGACTAGTCGGTGGTCATTGTATTGGAGTAGATCCTTATTATTTAACACATAAAGCTATTGAGGTAGGATATCATCCTGAAATGATTCTTGCAGGTCGAAGGCTTAATGATAATATGGGAATTCATATAACTGGCCAAGTTTCTCAGTTAATGACCAAAAAAAATATTCATATTATCGATTCAAAAATTTTGATTATGGGTCTTACATTTAAAGAGAATTGTCCAGATATCCGTAACACACGTGTTGTTGATTTAATTAAAGAATTTGAATCTCTTAAATGCAATGTTGATGTTTATGATCCTTGGGTTGTTAAAGAGGAGGCTTTAAATGAATATGGAATAATGCCAATAAATCAACCTGCTAAAAATAAATATGATGCTATTTTATTAGCTGTAGCTCATGATGAATTTAAGGCTTTATCCTTAGAGCAAATTAAAGTTTATGGAAAAGATACCCATGTTATCTATGATATTAAGTATCTATTAAGGGTAAATGAGTCAGATGGAAGATTATAAATGAGTAAATTATTAATTAAACTCAAGATAGAATCAAAAAAATTACGAAGGCATAAATAAAATATTCAACTAGTATGCGATATTTTTTATCATAGTGAGAGTTTCGATTGTTTTTTAAAAAAAATAAACTGAGTGTATTCATAATTTTTCTATTTATTTGTATTTTATTTGGATTGAATAAGACTACATCGCAGCGCTTTGGAATTGATTATGTCGTTTCAGAGTATGAAATTCCACTCTACCTTAAGTTATATAATTTTTATGGACGACATCTTAATTATAAATTTATAGTAAATAATATAACTAAAAACAGTGATAGTGATATAGAAAAAGTTTTTGATATCTCTATATGGTTAAGCAATAACATAAAAAAAATACCAAAAGGTGTTGAGGTCATTGATAGCCATCCCTTAACAATTATAGATAGACGTTTAGGTACAAAAGACCAATTTGCAGACTTACTATCTGTGATGCTAGTTTATTCAGGAATTAACTCTTTTAATTTTGTAAATAATGAAAATGCATTTACTTTTTTTATGCTTAATGATTTTTGGTCAGTAATTGACCCATATTATGGAATAATCTTTTTAAATACAAAAGGCCAAATGGCCTCGATACAAGAACTTAAGGATGAAGATTGGGAGTTATTTACATTGGGACTTCAACCTATTAATACGCAAAATTTTAAGAGTGTTTTTTATAATAATTTTGATAATATAACGCAGGTGAAAGAAAATTATATGAATATATTCTTCCAAATGCCATCACAGGAAAAGATAAATAGGACCAATAGTTTTGATTTAGGAGGTAGGTCAAATACTCAAAGTCCATTAGGTAGATTAAAATATATATTAAGGAGCCTACAATATGAAATTTTTTCTTAAGACTCTTAAGAGCTATTGTAATATGCTTGAAGTGCTAATTGTTGGAATACCAAAATGACTAAATATGAAAAATTACAAAATTATTTAACAAATAATCAAAGCACTTGGTTAATAACAGGTGTTGCAGGCTTTATTGGCTCTAATCTATTAGAAAAGCTACTTATTCTTAATCAAAAAGTTGTTGGATTAGATAATTTTGATACTGGATTTCAGCATAATATTGACCAGGCAATAGAAGATGCAGAGAGTTTCACAGGTAAAGTATTAAGATCTAATTTTACTTTTATAAATGGTGATATAAGGAATTTAAAAGATTGTAAAAAGGCTTGTTTTGGAGTGGATTATGTATTACACCAAGCCGCTCTAGGGTCGGTTCCAAGATCTATTGAGGACCCAATAAATACTAATAGAGCAAATATTGATGGTTTTTTAAATATGATTGTTGTATGCAAAGATGCAGATATAAAAAGATTTGTTTATGCAGCATCAAGTTCTACATATGGTGATCATCCTGACCTTCCAAAAGTTGAAGACAAAATTGGAAATCCATTAAGTCCATATGCTGTTACAAAACTTGTTAATGAGCTTTATGCAAAAGTATTTTCAAAAACTTATGGTTTTAAAGCAATAGGCTTAAGGTATTTTAATATTTTTGGGAAAAGACAAAATCCAAATGGTTCATATGCAGCAGTAATCCCAAAATGGGCTTCAGCAATTATTAATAGGGAAGATATTTTTATAAATGGTGATGGAGAAACAAGTAGAGATTTTTGTTACATAGATAATGCTGTCCAAATGAATTTACTTGCAGCTACCTCTGAGGATGAAATCTCTACAGACCAGGTTTATAATGTTGCACTTAATGATCGAACAAGTTTAAACAAACTCTATCAAATGATTGAGACTGGAATAGTGCAAAGAACTGAGGGATTAAAAAAGAAAAGTCCAATTTATAGAGATTTTCGTTCTGGTGATGTATTACATTCTCAAGCGAATATTTCAAAGGCTAAAGATTTACTAGGCTATCATCCTGAGTACAAAATATCTGATGGTATGGAAGAGGTACTTAACTGGTATATAAAGAATTTATCTTAAAACTTAAATTATTAAGCACTTAAATATAAAATGCGTATCTTTAAAATTAAATTTATTTTTAATAATACATAGGTGAAAAAATTGAATAATGTTGATGATAATGTAGTTAAGGGTTTTGGAGAAGAGTGGAGTTCTTATAATCAATCTTCACTTAAAGAAAAAGAAGCAAAAGATTTATTTAAAAGGTACTTCAATATTTTTCCTAGCAATTTTCTAAAGATTGATAAAATCGGAATTGATATTGGATGTGGATCTGGTCGATGGGCCAAACATATTGCCCCTTTAGTTAAAGAGATTCATTGTGTTGATGCAAGTAATCAAGCTTTAAATGTTGCTAGAAAAAACTTAGAGAGCTTTGATAATTGTATATTTACTCATACAACAACTGATACTCTTATGTCTTTAGATAAAAAATTTGATTTTGGATATTCACTTGGAGTACTTCATCATATACCAGACACTAGAAGGGCGCTAATTGATTGTGTCTCAATATTAAAAAAAGGCGCACCTTTTTTACTCTATCTGTATTTTGCTTTTGATAATAAACCCCTTTGGTATAGATTGATTTGGAAGATCAGTGATCCAATTAGGTTTGTCCTATCTAGATCTAACTTCCCTGTTAGAAAGTTTATTAGTTCATTGATTGCAGTTCTTATTTATTTGCCATTTTCTAGATTAGCGCTAATTGTTGATAAGCTTGGTATACGCTCAGATAATATCCCTTTATCTACTTATAAAAATACCTCGTTTTATACAATGAGAACTGACGCTCTAGATAGATTTGGCACAAGATTAGAACAACGATTTACAAAGAAAGAAATTCATTCAATGATGATTGATGCAGGCTTAATAAATATTGAATTTTCCAATGAGATACCCTATTGGACTGCAATAGGTTTTAAGAAGTAATTAAATTATGAAGATACTCTTTTTAACTAAATATGATTCTCTGGCTGCTAGCTCTCGATTAAGAGCTTATCAATTTAAGCAACAATTGGATCCTTTAAAATTCGAAGTTGAAGTTAAGCCGCTATTTACTAGATATTATTTACAAAACAAGTTTAATAATAAACATATTAGTTTATTCTATTTGGTTTTTCTTTTTTTAAAAAGAATACTTTCTTTAGTTGCTGTAAAAAATTATGATGTAATTGTAATTCATATTGAACTATTTCCATTTTTGCCAGCTATATTTGAAAGGCTTTTATTTTTTAGTGGAAAGAAGATATATTTTGATTATGATGATGCTGTTTATCATAACTATGATATGTCGAAAAATGTCTTTGTAAGATTATTTTTAGCTTCAAAGATTAAGTTTTTAATGAAAAGATCAGATGGAGTAATTGCAGGAAATAAATATACTGAAGCTTATGCTAAAAAAGCTGGCGCAATTAATATATTAACACTTCCAACAGTCATAGATATTCATGAATATGAAGATAAATATCCATCTTATGTTCCAAAAAAAAGATTCACAGTTGGTTGGGTAGGCTCACCTTCAACAGCAAAGTACTTAGAGATGGTAAGACTACCTTTAGAAAAACTTGGAAAAATCACACCTGTTACATTGTATTTAGTAGGAGCTAGGCAAAATTTAAATTTTATAATAAAAAATGTAGAAATTATTTCTATTGAGTGGTCCCAAAAAAATGAACAGAAAGCTCTTAGAGAGTTTGACGTTGGTATTATGCCTCTTTTTGACGAGCCATGGGAGAAGGGGAAGTGTGCGTTTAAGTTGATTCAATATATGGCTTCTTTCTTACCAGTTGTTTCAAGTAATGTTGGCATGAATGCCGAAATTATTAAGAATCGAAAAAATGGACTTCTAGCATCAAATTCAGATGAATGGTTTGATGCACTATATAAAATTTATCAAGATCCTGACATTAGAAAAGCCATGGGCAGGAATGGCAGGAAACTTGTAGAAACTGATTTTACAATACAAAGCAGACTAGCTGATTTTGAGCATTTTATTAATCCAGCAGAAACTATTTCATTAGACCAAGGACTTCAAAATTTAGCACCTTTGAATTCATATTCTATTGTTACAATAGGTTTAAATTGTGCTTTAACCATTGCTAGAACAATCGATTCTGTGCTATTACAAGAAATTTTGCCAATGCAATATATATTTGTAATGGGTGATTCACAAGATGATTCTAATAATATTGTTATGTCTTATAAGTCGCATATTGTAGAAAAAGGAATTGATTTTATTTTATTAGATGAGGTTAAAGGCTCATTTGCAGCAATACCATCAGCATGGAATCGTGGGATTGAAATGGTGAACAGTGATATCGTGGCAATATTAAATTCTGATGATTATTATCCGTCTAGTAAAACAATGCCTAATGTTCTGTATAATTTTCAATTGAATCCAGATTGTTTAATAGTATCTGGAAGGATAAATCATCCAAATTCAAGTGCATTAAGTATTGGTATGAATAATCTAAGAGAGCGAGCTATCGGTGCTATCGGCCATAAAATACTGTTTCCTTATTTGAATCCATATAATCATCCAGCTACTTTTATAGCAAAAAAACTTTATAAGAAAATTGGCTTATATAACACTAATTACATTGTTTCCGCAGATTATGAACTATTATATCGTGCATACTCATTAGGTTATAAATCTTCTATGAATAATGAGGTATTAGTTTCAATGGAGCCTGGCGGGTTTGCTTCTCAGAATAAGAAAATTGGAAGAAAAGAGGCCTATAAAATTGCTAATAGCTATACAAAATTAAATTTACTTCCTGCTCTGGCTTTTATTTTAAGACTCATTCTAAGGAAATAATATGTCACAAAGCCCTCCAGTAAAAATAATCTATGCAAACTTAAAAAAGCTCTGGAATCATTTACGCCCAAAAAGAAGATTTCAAGCTTCTTTAATACTAATCTTAATGGTAATTGTCTCTTTAATGGAGATTGTTAGTATCGGAGCAGTTTTGCCGTTCTTAGGTGTTTTGACAAATCCAGAGTTAGTTTTTGAAAATCAATACTCCCAGAAAATTATTAGTTTACTAGGCATTAGTTCGCCAAGTCAATTATTACTCCCAATAACATCTTTATTTATTAGTGTCACAATTATTTCTGCTACTTTAAGAATATGCCTATTATTTTTAATAACAAGACTGGCATTTAATACTGGAAGTGATATTAGCGTTGATATTTATCGGAAAACTCTATATCAGAATTATATGGTACATATTTCTAGAAATAGTAGTGAGGTTATAAGCGGTATTTTTTCGAAAACTAATGAAATTATTTATAATATTATAAATGCATCGTTAAATCTTATTAGTTCAGTAATTCTAATTATGGGAATTGTTGCTGCAATTTTTATAGTAGATACAGAGATAGCAATTTACTCCATAGGCAGTTTTTCTTTAATGTATTTAGGAATTATTACATTTACCAAAAATATACTAAGTATTAATAGTAAGAAAATTGCTATTGCGTCTCCTAATATACTAAAAGCACTGCAAGAAGGGCTTGGAGGTATTCGTGATGTTTTAATTGATGGCACACAGGAGGCTTATTCTGATATTTATCGTAAAGCAGATGTTCAGCTTCGAAAGGCTACAGGAGTTAATCAATTTTTGGGCGCTTCCCCTAGATTTTTAATAGAAGCAATTGGAATGATTCTTATTGTGCTTTTAGCTTATTTTATAAGTCAGAGATCCTCAGGAGTTTCTGGAGCTATTCCACTTTTAGGAGCCCTAGCGCTTGGAGCTCAGCGCCTATTACCAGCTTCTCAAGCGGCATTTAATTCTGTAGCACTAATTCTAGGATCTCATAATTCATTTGAAGATGTTTTAGTGTTGCTTGATCAAGAAATTCCAGCTTATGCATTTAAAGGGAAACCTGAGTATATTCCATTCAATAATGATATTGAATTAAGAAATATTAGTTTTAGCTATTCTGATGATTCACTATCAGTTATTCAAGATTTAAATATTAAGATCAATAAAGGTTCTATTATTGGCTTTGTAGGAGAGACAGGTTGTGGAAAGAGTACTCTACTAGATATTTTAATGGGACTTTTGATTCCTACTAAAGGAAAGTTATTAATTGATGGATATCAGATTGATAAAGAAATAGATTATAGAAAATGGCAAAGACATATCGCCCATGTTCCCCAATTTATCTATCTTTCAGATGGCACTATTGCTGATAATATTGTTTTGGGTGCTACTGATCAAGAAATTGACCATAATAGATTAAGAAAAGCCGTTTCACAGGCAAGCCTTCTGAACCTAATTGAAAGTTGGCCGGATAAATTTGATACAATAGTTGGTGAAAATGGAGTTAAGTTATCAGGTGGACAAAGGCAACGAATAGGTATTGCAAGAGCGCTATATAAAAATGCTAATGTTCTTATTCTTGATGAAGCTACAAGCGCATTAGATAATAAAACTGAAAAAGATATAATGAATTCAATTTCAAATATAGACAGAGATATTACAATTCTAATTATTGCGCATAGAATTTCAACACTCAATCAATGTGACCAAATAATTGAACTTAATTCTAAAAAAGAAGTAAAAACATATGCATATGAGGATTTTATAAATAAAAAGTAAGAAGTAAAAAATATTCAGAATTTTTAAAATAATAAGCTAAAAAAGTAGATGTAATTTATGAATAATAATATATTTCAAACTCCAATTTCATTGCATGTTTTTAATAGACCAGAAGTAACTAAGAAATTATTTGATGTAATAAAAATAATCAAACCTCAAATTTTATTTATTACTGCAGATGGCCCAAGAGATAGCAACCCTAATGATATAAAAAACTGCAAACAAGTAAGGGCTATTTTTAATTCAATTGACTGGGATTGTGAGTTACATAAGAACTTTTCTGAAATTAATAAAGGTGCATTTAGGTCGACATCAGAAGGCATCACATGGGTTTTTACTCATGTAGATAGGGCTATAATTTTGGAGGATGACTGTATTCCAGATAATTCATTTTTTACTTACTGCCATGAACTATTGAATTATTATGAGAATGATAAAAGAATTGCCTTGATATCAGGTAATAATTTCCAACTAAACAAAAATCAAACTGAGGATAGTTATTATTTTTCAAGATATACTCATATTTGGGGGTGGGCAACCTGGAAAAGAACATGGGAGCAAGTTGACTTTTCAATGAAAGATTGGCCTGAATATAAAAAAACAAATGGACTTAAAAGTTTATTTTCTAATAAAAAAGCAATAAATTATTGGTCTGACATATTTCAGGACATGTACGATAAAAAAAGTGAGCCACACTGGGATTTTTTACTTTCACTATCATCATATATGAATAATACATTGACAATTATCCCTAATAAAAATTTAGTATCAAATATTGGCTTTGGTCCTTCTGCTAATATTACAACTAAAAAAACTAAATTCCATTCTTTAAAGCCTGAGATGATGTCTTTTCCACTTCAGCACCCTAAGTTTGTAAGTAGCTTTATAAATGCTGATAACTTTACAGAAAAAACGAGATTTAGTGGTACAAGTAGTTTTTTAAAGAATAAAGCACGTAAATATATGCCATTTCATGTTTGGAATTTTTTGAAAAATTTAAGAGATTTTTTGTTAAAGGTTAATTAAAAATAATAGTTATTTTGAATCATTAGTTATATAATCGAGTCATGATAAGTTGCCCGGGATACTTGCTTGTATTCTGTTGCAATTAATAAAATCGCTAACATTTCCTTATTTTGGGTCATTTTCTTTAGTCCAATAAGACATACAAGGTATCTTAGAGCTATCACAGTGGTGTGCGTATTTTTTAGCAATATCATGAATCTCCATAAGAAGTCCATTATTTAAAGTAGTTGGCTTCAATCCTAAATCAAGAAAACAGTTATTCTCAACATATAACTCGTTATTGGAATCTTCTTTTCTAGGATTTTTAATATAATTGATGCCAACAGAAGTCATTTTTGATATTAAAACTGCAAGATCCTTAATGGTATGCGTCTCAGTCATTTGATTAAATATTTTAACTTTTTCACCTTTTATAGGTGGATTAATTAATGCAATTTCTATACACTTTATAGTATCTTTAATATGAATAAAAGCCCTAGTTTGTCCGCCAGTCCCATGAACTGTTAAAGGAAAGTTAATTGCTGCTTGCATTAAGAATCTATTAAGAACAGTGCCATAATCACCATCATAATCGAACCTATTAATTAAACGCTCATCCAATTCGGTTTCAGTCGTCTGTGTTCCCCAAACAATACCTTGATGAAGATCTGTGACCCTTATATTATCATTTTGATTATAAAAGGAAAACATTAAAGCGTCTTGGGTTTTTGTCATATGATAAATACTTCCAGGATTTGCTGGATATAGAATTTCTTGCTCAATATCATCTCCATTTTCAGTCGGGATATTGATTTTTAGGTATCCTTCTGGTATTTTCATACCAGAAGTTCCATATCCATATACGCCCATAGTACCCAAATGGACAACATGAATATCTAACTCAGATTCAACAATAGCAGCTAACAAATTATTTGTTGCATTTAAATTGTTATTTACTGTGTATCTTTTACCATGAGACCCTTTCATAGAATATGGAGCAGCTCTTTGCTCAGCAAAGTGAATAATAGCATCAGGCTTTTCAACAGTAATCAAATTTAATAACTTACTGTAATTAGTTGCGACATCAATATTTTCAAACTTTATACTTCTACCACTTATCTCTTTCCATGCATTGAGTCTTTTTCCAATATCGGAAATGGGGGTCAAAGAGCTAACCTTCAATTCAATGTCAATCTTTCTGCGAGATAGATTATCAACAATTATGACCTCATTACCCCTATTGGATAAGTAAAGTGATGTTGGCCAACCACAAAAACCATCTCCTCCTAATACTATAACCTTCATACTTTTCCTCAGTGAATTTTTTTAAATTAATAGTAAATCTTTTTGATTTTTTTTTAACAGCTGATTCAATCAAATTAAATCAAATAGATAAGCACCAATTTGTTTGTTTTACAGTAACTAAAAACTTCTTTCATTATTTTAAATCATGATCACAATATTAAACTAATTACTAAAAAATTAATAAATACAAAGTATAGCCAAAACTAATTAAATTTCATAAAATCAAAAAGCTATAACTTAGCTAGCAATAACTTACGGATATGTAAAAAATTTAGGTTTAGAAATTTTGCACAAAAAAGCTCTTAATCTATCTAATCATTCTTAAGTAAATATCTGTTAATGCACTTAGCTATAACTTCAGCTACTTTCTTAGAGCCATTTTCATTAAAATGAATATCATCAAAGAAAAATTCAGTGCTCGGTTCAATCTCTGAGGCCAAGTCACAAAAGTATAGTTCATTGGTTTTTGTGAAATTTTTAAGCCACTCGTTATAAAAAGAAGAAATTTGAATAAGACTTTGAAGGTCCAAAGTGTATGCTTCGTTAGGTGGCGTCATCCATAGTCTAATTCTTAGCTCATCGGTGATAGTTTGTGAATAAGCTGATGGTTGTGATATAAACATGCATTGATAGCTATTTGAATTACATCGATATGCTATTTTATTCATCACGTCTTCGTATTCATCGTTGACTTTATTAAAATTCAGTGTTCTTATGTCAGCTTTTGACAGACTATTATTTTGATTTGAGTAATAATCGCCTTTTTCTCTTCTAACATCATTACTTGTAAATTCTACTTTTGAGATTAAGAAATTTTTTACAATATTGAGACTTACGTAGAACGGTGTTGTAGTCATATTTTTCCGAATACCTTTATGAAGATATGATTGAATACCGTTATGAAGATATGACTTGATATGGTAATTCCAATCATTTCCTCCTACTAAGAACAAATATAAGTCTGGGTTAAGAGTTTCTGTTTTTTGCATTGTTGAGAGATGATTTGGTGCACGGAGACCCGAAAGTCCAGTGTTTATTGTTTCAACAAATACACGT
>ENA-OSJC01000987-OSJC01000987.1-marine-metagenome-genome-assembly--contig:-NODE-987-length-25205-cov-8.574936_pt1 | contig 25205 bp, 16 predicted proteins | sample MGYA00237885_ERZ534234 | MGnify/ENA primary metagenome ERZ534234 (study PRJEB26413, sample SAMN06343907) | marine metagenome | isolation source: coastal waters | place: Atlantic Ocean: West Antarctic... | reverse complement strand
AGTATCATGGTCCAGCTTACTCACTTGCCGAACTATTGGCGCCGACAGGCACAGTTCAACTGAATGCCCCCAAACAGGCCGCTAATAGTCGATTTGATGCCCAGCAAGATGTCAGTGAGGGTGGTCGAAATACTGCTCTAACACAGCATTGTGGTCGGTTAATAAGCCAAGGTACTTCAGAGAGTGAGGCTATGGCTATGCTAACTAAATGGAACAAAGCTCATTGCACACCGCCACTACCTGATGATGAAATCGAGCGGACCTACGCGAGTATACTCAAGAAGGACGCGTTGAATCAGACGCCTGTTCAAACCGTTGTTGAACAGCTGAATGAGCAACATGGGGTAGTTTCCGTAGAAGGTAAAGTACGCGTGTTAAATGAAAGTTTGACGGGTGTAAGTTATTCTAGCATTGCTGATTTTCACAGTTATTACCTTAACCAACCAAAAGTGAACGGTAACTCGGCCACCAAAATCTGGATATCACACCCAGATCGGCGTACATATGAAGGGTTGGTATTTGACCCAGCGCACCGTAGTGAATACGCGAACCACTATAACCTCTGGCAAGGTTTTGCTGTGGAGCCAGTCCAAGGCGATTGTAGCTTATACCTCGAGTTAATTCTGACAGTCATTTGTTGCGGTAATGAGCTGCATTACAACTATCTCATACGTTGGATGGCCCATGCTGTTCAGTCTCCTGGTGAGCTCCCGGGGGTAGCTGTTGTATTGATGGGTGGGCGAGGAGCGGGTAAGGGGTGTTCAATCCAACCTTTTGGTCGGCTGTTTGGTCGCCACTTTGCTTCTCTAAATACACGTGAATCATTTATGGGTCGGTTTAACGCCCATATGCAGGACAAGATGGTTATGTTTGCAGATGAGGTTTTTTGGTCTGGCGATAAATCACAGGAAGGCGCACTAAAAACAATGATCACGGAACACCGACGACCCTATGAAGCTAAAGGTCTTCCTCTAGTTGAGCTAGACAACTTTGCCCGCGTGGTGATGGCGACAAATGACACCTGGGCTGTTCCGGCTGGCCATGATGAGCGAAGGTACTTGGTGCTCGAAGTTAGCGATATTCACAAGCAAGACACCGCTTACTTTGGTGCGATTGACAAGCAAATGAGGTCGGGTGGAGATAGCGCACTATTACATATGCTTTTTCATCTAGACTTAACTAGCTTTGACGTAAGGAACGTACCGCAAACCAATGCACTGGCGAGCCAGAAACTAAAAAGTCTCGATCCACTGGAGACATGGTGGCACGACTGCCTAGACGAAGGCTCAATAGGTTTTTGTGATGAGTCAGGACGCCTAATAGGTCATGGCAGTACAATCTCAGGGCCAACTGAAATGGGCTTATGGCCCAGCTTCGCCCCGACAAGCGCACTTTACGAAGCTTATACAGAGCACAGTAAAAGGTTAGGTCGCAGATATCCCCTGTCAACCAGCGAGTTTGGCAAACGGTTTATCCAGTTAGCTAAAGTTAGCAGTATACGGCCTAATATCTATGGTTCTAGGGTGCGTGGCTATGACATGCCGTCACTTAACAATGCAAGGAGGGATTTTTGTGCGTTTCTTGGCCATGAGCTAGTGTGGGAATGAACATCGGTCAGGGCTGTTCTCTGGCCCTGCAGGAATCTAAGCCTGTAGATACTGCACTGACGCTAGGCGCGTCAATGCAGTCCGGGGTGTCCCCCTATAAGTGACATATTCCTGTGCACGCTCGCATGCACACAAATACAAACATACTTTTTATTAATATTCGATTTACCCCTGACACCCCGGACCGCATTGTCGTGTTCGGGACATTGTTTTTTATGGTTGCAGTCAAACATCATCCCTTAGCTTCTGAGACATTGTTTGATGCCAGTTCATAGCACTAAAAATGCTCGAGCGGTTTATGTAAGAATAATGGCAACCATTCGTTAATTATTGGTTTTAGATAGAGATCAACGACCACATTAGAGAACACAACACTACTACTGTTGAGATCAGCGCTTGGATCCAACAATTGCGTCAGATAATCACAATTAATTCTGTTAAGGTGAGCAATCGTTACTAATTGTGTAAACCTGTGAAATCGAGCCATTACTTCGCTAACCGTTTGTCCATGAGCCAAAAAATAACGGCCTTGATGGCTATCGTATTGTTAGGCTTTGTTATCGTGGTTGGTGTTTCAATCAAGCAGGTTAGGAATTTAGCCGATATATCTGCTCGACTAGCTTCTGCGAACGTACCGTTGATTCATTCAGCGTCAAATATTGGCTTTTTGATCCAGTCTCAGTATGCCGACGCCCATCGAGTAGTTTTATCCAATACATCTGAATCGGCACTGAGTCCCTTGTTGAATGTAATTTCATTTAACCGTGCTGCCTTTTTAAAAAGTGGCCTTCTGCTGCAACAATCCATTGCTGAGGTGGAAACAAGGATACGGGTGTTAGCTAGTGAGCAGGGTTCACGTCATACGATGGTCGCCGAAAATAAATCCAACTTGCTGTCTATTTTGTTTGAGATACGAAGGTCTACTCAAAGTTACCAAACAAAGGTGGAATCTTGGCTGGAAAGTAGGCCTTCGCCCACAAACACTGGGGAAATGTTAAGTCAGTTGTCAAGCATCGAAGCGCTCACAAATAAGCACTTTTTAACCTTTGATGAGATGATAAAATCAGTCAATAGGGATACAGAAAACGAGGTTGTTTTTGCGGAAAAAATTGCTATAGGGTTGATTATATTAACTACTCTGCTAGCCATAATTTTAGTGTTGACGATGATGTTCGTCATTGTTAGAAATATAATAGCTAAGCCGTTACAGCAACTTACGGATACAATAAACGTCTTTACTCCGTTACACAAAGTTGAAGAGTCTGAGTTCGAAAAGTCTATTATCCTGCGTCAAGATGAGTTGGGCCGAATGGGTCGAAGTTTTAATCGCCTTAAACACGATCTATGGATTCAAGGTGAAGACCTTGCCAAGGCAATTAATGAGGCCGAACGGGCGAACCGTGCAAAATCTGTATTTTTGGCCTCAGCTAGCCATGATCTGAGGCAACCACTGAGTGCAATGCAAATGTACATTGCAGCGCTAAGGCAGAAGGTTGAATCTCAAGATATTGTTAAAATAGTTGATGATATAGATGCAGTTTCTGTATCAACAACTCGGTTGTTAAACGCTCTGCTCGACGTTTCACAGTTAGAAGCGGGCGCTATCAAGCCTACAAAAGAAAATTTCAGCGTAGAAAATCTACTACAAAGTGTTGCCCGTTCCTATTTACCTTTAGCACAGGAAAAAGGCATACGCTTGAGGGTCGCACCGTGTAAAGTGTATTTATACAGTGATATTACCTTGGTTGAGCGAATTGTTAGCAACTTCGTTTCTAACGCTTTGCGTTATACCCAAAGTGGATCTGTGCTAGTTGGGTGCCGTAGGCGCCAGCAACATCTTTCCATTGAAGTATTGGACACAGGGTGTGGCATACCAGCGCATCAGCTTTCTCCGATTTTTGATGATTTCCACCAACTCGACAACAAGGAGAGAGATCGAGGCAAAGGTCTAGGTTTAGGCTTAGCAATTGCTAAGCGCCTATCTATTTGTCTAGACCATGATATTGAGTGCGACTCGGACTTAGGGCGTGGATCGCGGTTTTCGGTGCAAGTGGATTTGGGGCACGCAACTATCAACCAAACTAGCCCAGCTATACCAAACTTCGGAGTTAAGTCACTGCTCGGTGAAAGAATTTTGCTTGTAGAGGATAATCTTGACGTACAAAAGGCGAGCAAGCAGTTGTTGGAATCTTGGGGTTGTATTGTACATTGTGCTCAAAATTCAGAAGAAGCATTGGAGTGGGCCGCTGGAGCCAGTCAAACTGTTCCTCGATTGATTCTGGCAGACCACCGTTTGCCTGGCTCGGCTAATGGTGTTGAAGTTGCCCAACAAGTTGCCATTACTTTAGGTGTGGATATTCCTACGATCATTGTTACTGGAGACGTGGATGACAACCATATTAGGGACATAAGAGAGCAAGGTTACGTCGTTTTGTGCAAGCCAGTACGGCCGGCAAAACTGCGCGCCGCCATATCAAATTACCTATAAGCCTTTTCCCGTTGAACTTTGGAGTAAAAGGCTACAGCCTCAGTTCGGTTTTTCACTTGCAACCTTTTAAACAACGCAGACACATGCATTTTAATAGTGGGTAAGGTTAACTCCAACTGATCAGCGATGGCTTGGTTTGAAAGGCCTGTTTGCATTAGCTCTAACACATCTTTTTGCCTGCGAGTGAGGCTTTCAGTCGATTCTTTTTGCTCGTTTGGTGGAGGAGTAGTGACGCCATCGCTAAAATTAAGAACATGAGGGGGAACATAAATACCCCCTTCTAATATCAATTTAATGGCGCTTAGCGTAACGTTAGGTGGCAATGACTTCGGAATGTATCCTGATACACCAGTGGCCATCGTAGTTCGAATTGAGTCTATGTCATCACGTACGGAAACGACAATAATGGGGACATCAGGCCATTGATTGCGAATTGAAGCAAGGCTGGTTGTAATATCCATGCCCGGCATCATTAAATCGAGCATCATGAGGTCAATATCAGGTTGATTGGATAACACTTCGATTACTTGGTCATAACTATTGGCTTCAAATACTGTGCAGTCTGGTGCAGCCATGCCAACAACTAAGGCTAGACCGCCTCTCACTAAAGCATGGTCGTCGGCAATTAAAATGCGCAAGTTATGCGAAGGTAGCATGGCTTCATTGGTGCTTGAATAGATCATAAGAATTCCGTCTCTAAAGTACTAGTAATAAAGTGTTCAATGTTATGTAATCAGACGTTCGATCTGGTTTTATTTTTGTAGGTAAGGACTAGGCGCTGACGAAAATTTTCAGCCATGATTGAAATGATGAGCAGGGAGCCAATGGCCACCATTTGGTAGTATGAGTTGATACGCATTAGGTTCATTCCGTTCTGAATTAAAATAATGAAAATAGCACCTAATACCACATTGTGTAATTTACCAACCCCCCCTTGTAAACTCACACCGCCAATAGCGCAAGCTGCAATCGATAGCAAAGGATAACTCACCCCTAAATTCGACTCTCCTGTATCCAATCTTGCAGTGATCAAAAGTGCTGCAATTCCGGTAAATAACGCTGCAGTAGTGTAGGCAATAACGATGCATGATTTGGTATTAATTCCTGATAATTGAGCAGCTCTGAGATTGCCTCCAATCGCATAAATATAACGCCCAATCCTAGTCCAATTGAGAAAGACGTACATCAGGCCAATGCACGGCACAGTCACGAGTATAGGTACAGGGATACCAGCCCAGCCTCCGTAACCAAACATATTGGTAAAATTTGGTGGCATACCATAGATGGGGATGCCACCTGTCAAAGACAAGGCTAAGCCGAGGACTACTGATGACATGCCTAAGGTCATGATGAAGGAGGGTACCTTGAACCATGCAACACCTATACCGTTGACTAGTCCAATACTTGCACAGGCCCCCAGACCTACTACACAGCCGATTAAAATCGATTCCCAACCAGAACCATGCCCAGACCACATTGCACCCATAGTAAGGGATGAAGCGACTGAGGTCATGGCGATCATTACACCGACGGATAAATCTAAACCTGCTGTGAGCATCACTAACATTTGCGCCATCGCCACCAGAACTAAATAGGTGGAGTGCATGGAAATGCCACGCAGGTTTGCTTGAGTAAGAAAGTACTCACTAGAAAAGCTAAAACCAACGACCGCCAACACTAAAAACCAGGGTAAAACGCCGCCTTTTATGTACAAAAAAGCAATGAAATTGACGACTCGAGAGATATAGGGTTGCCAAACTGCGGGCTTTTGGTTAACTCGTTTTTTGGTCATGACAAGGTGCCTCACGTTGATCTAAATAATGGCTTAGAGTCGCTTCATTGATACTTTTGTGGGGTATTTCGGCGAGTAATTCTCCACGGTCAACAATATAAACGCGATGCACAATGTTGGCCACCTCGCTTAAGTCAGAAGAAATTAACAATATGCTTGCGCCGGCATCGCAAAATTCCTGCATGAGGCGATAGATTTCTGCGCGTGTGCCTATATCTACGCCTATAGTTGGCTCATCTAGAATAAATAACTGCACATCACGCACGAAACCTTTAGCTAGCATCACTTTTTGTTGGGTGCCGCCAGACAGGTGATTAAGTACGTTTTCAATACTTAATTGGTTTATTTTTAGCCTGCGGCTCACACTTTCCATGATGTGCTTTTCGCCTTTTTTACGCACCCAAAATCCAGTTGAAAATTTAGCCAAACTTAAAGAAGGCAAGGAAATATTCTGGCGTATGTTGTGGTCCATGATAAGACCTTCATTACGGCGATCAGCAGGTAAATACAGCATGCCTCTGTCTAACATTGCGCGAGGAGTGAGGTCATTTATGCCTAAATTTTTATTGTAAACTTGGTCATCCAAATAAGTGATAACCCCTGACTTGATTTGATTTAACCCAAAACAGGCTCTTGCAATGTCAGCCGCTCCAGAGCCTGCGAGACCAGTGAGACCAACAATTTCTCCCGCGTTAACGGTGAGGCTAACACCCTGTACAAGTGAGTTGGATAAACTCAAGTTGCTGATGTTTAACAACTCTCTGCCAGTATTGGTTTTAATGGTGGGAAAAAAAGACTCGTAACGATGGCCAAAGGCAAGTTCAATAAGTTGGTCTTCATCAATATCAGGCGTTGTCTCTGTGCACACCAAGTGGCCATCTTTCAGAACACTTACTCTATCGCTTAGGCGGAAAATCTCACTGGTTCTATGGGATACATAGACCACTCCAATGCCTTCATTTTTGAGTACATCAATCATGGCAAACAACTGTTTTGTTTCTCGGCCAGACAATGCTGCAGTGGGTTCATCTAAGATCATGATGGCGGGCTTGCTATGGAAGGCCTTTGCTATTTCGACCATACGTTGCTGGGCATGGGATAAATGCATTATTAATTGGTTAGGTTCCAGGTCAAATTCCAAGCGATCTAAGGTCTTTTTTGCCCACTCTCTTAATTTCGTTTTTTGCAGAAATATCCCACTTGAAAGATTAGATCCTAAGAATAGGTTTTCTTCTACAGTAAGTTGAGGAACTAACGTGTATTCCTGAAATACGGCATTAATGCCGAGCTCTTTAGCGTGATGCACAGAGGCAATTTTGATCTCTTCGTCATTGATGAATATATGACCGCTACTAGGTTGTATATCTCCAGTAATCATTTTCAACAGTGTAGATTTACCTGCACCGTTTTCGCCAAACAATGCATGTACTTCACCTGCATAGATGTCGAAATCGAGTTTATGTAAAACAGTACTGCCAAAATAGTCTTTGCTGACTCCTTGCAAGTGAATCAATGGCTTCGCATTTCGAACATGTATTTGTTCGTCAAGATGGGTTCGACTCTGTGGGCTAGTAATCTTCATTTAATCCACCGAAAAAACTGGTGACCAGTACTTTGGAGCAAGAGTAGTATGACTTTCAAAGCTATCAATATTATCCGGCGTAACGATTATTATTGGCGGTTGTACGTGTTCGGTAAGCCTACCGGTCTGGCCGAACTCGGGTCTGCCACCTGTGGCCATAGGTAAGCCTTCTAGCAATCTTACCGCTTGGTCAACGGACACCCGTGCTTGGATAATCATCTGATCAGATGGAGCCATGTCAACCTGGCCTCGACGAATAAATATATCCATGCCAGGAGTGTAATAGTAAGCTACAAGTTTAACTTTATTGTCTAAATTTCTTGACCGTAAGGCTCCCACTGCGCCTTCAATGCTAGTAGCGGTGCCTACAATGTAATCAAATTCGGGTTCATCAGCCAGGACATGAGTTTGAATGGCCGCTTCTACTAGCTTCAGCTGTATAGCTTTACCCGTATCCCCCCATTTGGTATCCAGTATTTCTACCTGAGTGCCCAACAGCGCCCGGCGACATCCTTGATCTGCTGCGATGGACCAACCGGCACTAGGAGGCCCAGGGAACCATATGATTTTCACCGTTTCTTGTTCTTGTTGGTGCTGTTGAGCAATCCACTGGCAGGTGGTGAAGCCCATGGTGGCAAAACTTTGTAAAGAGTTGGCATCTACTACTGTATTTATGCCTGTAATGATCACAATAACAGGTATTCCACGCGCTCTTATTAGATCTATTTGTTTGGCATTTCCATGGCTTGATATGGGGCCAATAATCAGTGCGTCAGCACCATTAGCAATACAGTCATCCACTTGGTTCAACTGGGTTTCTAAATTGGTGTACCCGCCGGCTTCAACTAGCGTTATCTTTTGATTGAGACGTTTACCTTCACTAATAATACCGTAGGCAACTCCAGCCCAATAAGAGTCTTTAAGGTGAGGGAAGGAGACACAAATATGATGCTTTTCTTGCACCATACTCACTTCTAGCGATTTGTAGAGAACTTGTTCAAGTTGGTCAACTTGATTAGTGGCTTGTGCCCAGCACCTAGATTCGCCGTTGGTGCAAGCAGGGTTGTAGACGCCAAGTACATTGGCCCACGGTGAGGTGCTACTAGCCTCGGTAACTGTTGCCATTGTAAGTCCAAACCCTAGCCCAAAAGCACACACTAAACCAAGCACGCTATATCGACGTATAGATCGCCCAGGGTCCTGAATAGAGTCCTTGTATGTTAAGTATGGCTCATTCTCTAATTTCATACGCATAGATCATAGAATCGTTGAACTACCACCGAGTATACACCCTTCAACTCTATTAGCGAACGAAAGTATGGGTATCTAATTTATCTACATACTTTATTGACATGGTATGTAAAGTTGTGTAAATGTATACATACTTTAGTTCGTATCTATTGTTTTTGCTGAATAGTTTCAGTTTTTACAAGATCAGTGATACGCAAAAGGATGCTTTCAAATAGATCGCATAATTAAACAATTGGAGACTTTAGTAATGAAAATAAATACAAAACTGGTCTTTTCCTGTGCATTATCACTGGGATTGTCTTCGGCAGTAATGGCAGCCGGCATGGATGAAATTCCACAAAGTATCAGGGACCAAGTATATAACCCTAAATTGACTGATCCTGCACAGCCCTTGGGCGAAAGTGCATACCGTGATTGGAAATCAAAGCGTCAACCACCTTGGACCGTCGGTTATGCAAGTACTTATGCCGGTAACACATGGCGTAAGGATGCAATGGAACGATTGTTAGGCGAGTTAAAGCCAAAGTGGCAGGGTTTGGGGTTGCTTAACGACATTATTGTCACACAGTCTAATCTAAAAGATTCCTTGCAGATCCAGCAGATCAGGCAGCTTGTCGACCAAGGTGTCGACGCAATTATCATCTGCTGCTCAAACCCAACAGCACTAAACCAATCTATTAAATATGCCTATGACAATGGCGTTGCCGTCTTTTCCTTTACTGGTTATTTGACATCGCCTTATGCAGTCAACTCTTCGGTTAACTACCATCAAGCTGGTTATGATATCGGCCGTTGGATGGCTAAAGAAATTGACGAAAAAGGTAACATTTTAGTGGTTGAAGGCATCCCAGGAGCGTCTGCTTCAGATTCTCAAAACCGAGGAGTGCTGGATGGTCTAGCCCAGTCACCAGATATTAAGGTTACCGGCAATATTGCCCATATGTGGACTTCACAAGTGGGTCAAGCAGAAACTCAGCGGTGGTTAGCTACTCATCCAAAACAGCTTGACGGTATTGCTGTGCAATCGTCTGGTGAAACGGGTGTGTTACAGGCGGTATTGCAGTCTGGGCGCGAAATTCCTCCAATGTCCATTGGTGGTGAAATGGGTGCCTTATGTTACTGGCGCAACAATCCAGACTACATCAGCGGAGCTATTCAGACGTGGCCTCCCGGCGATGATATTGAACTGGGTTGGAATATCATGATGCGTACGATGCAAGGTCAAGGACCAAAGATTCAATCTGTACTTGTGGCGCCTGTCAGCATCGACTACGACGATGTCGAAGCTATGCTTGATGAAGATTGTAATCGAAACTCTACAGAATGGTACAACGTAGGTGTTGATAAATGGGGTGGCAAAGATTATCTCGATAACTTCTTCTTAAATCCTGCAGATCCGGAAAAGTACGACCCTGCGTCGCACTAACCGTTAATAGAACAATATTGGGAGTCAGGAAAAGTGGTTAACTCAACTCACACTAATGCAGCTACAACCAGTGGTGATAATGTGGATAGTTTAACGACCTTTCCTGGCGAGCTTTATGTAAAAAATGTATACAAGTCATTCGGTGTCACCAAGGCGCTGGATGGCGTTTCCTTTACCGGCCATTTTGGAGAAATCCATGCAATTATCGGCGGTAATGGTTCAGGCAAGAGTACCTTAGCCAAAGTATTAGCAGGTGTATTGCCTATTGATTCCGGTAAGGTGTCCGTAAACGGACATCATCCAACTACACCAGGTGAGTCACGTTCGATCGGCGTAGCTATGGTGTTTCAAGAAGTATTAGTCGCAGATGAGTCTTCTGTCGTTGACAATTTGTTCGTTGGTTCTGATGGTTTTTTCTCCAAGAGCATGTCGGATAATGAAAAGCAACAACGAGCACATGCTTTGATGAGCGAGCTCTCGGGCGAAGATGTAGATCCGCTGCAACCAGCAGGAACTTTGCCTCTAAATATTAAAGCCTGGATAACCATAGCGCGTGGCCTTTTATGTGAACCAGATTTGCTCATATTAGACGAGGCATCAGCGGCGTTAGACTTCGACTCAACGGAACGGTTGTTCCAAAAAATGCGTGAAATGAGAGATAAGGGTACGGCAATTATTATTGTTACTCACCGCATTGCTGAACTTATCCGTATTAGTGATCGTTGTACAGTAATGCGCGACGGCAAAGACGTTGGTGTTTTAGAAAAACAAGACATTACAGAAGAAAACCTGCTGCGTTTAATGACGGGTGGTAAGAAGTCATCTAAACCGCAGTTAGGAGATGCCAATAAATCGACTAGTCAAAGAGTGGCTATACAAACTACCGATTTAAAAGTTTGGCCAGATTCGGACCCCATCAATTTTACTCTAAAAAAAGGTGAAATCGTTGGTATAACGGGCTTAGATGGACATGGACAAGATGACTTTGTACGTATTTTAGCTGGGGTGAAAAGTGCTGAAGACGGGCACCCTGAAGTTAGTGTAGGACACAGTCAAGAAATGCAAAAAGTGCGCAATTTAGCACAGGCAAAAGAGAATAAAATAGGTTTCGTCTCGGGGGACAGAAAGGCAGAAGGCATTCTTCCTAACCTGAGTATTTTCGAAAACCTATTGTTCGGTTTATATAGTAAAAACGTCAAAATACCTGGACTTCGAATCATCAACTGGCTGGGTTTACGAGACATGTTTGATTGGGAAGTAGAGCGTCTCGCCATTAAAACTGGGCCAGAAGAAAACCTCATTACCTCATTAAGTGGAGGCAACCAACAAAAAGTAATGCTGGGTCGTGCTTTTGCGCAACACCCTGCCAGCCTTATGTTGCTTGATCCAGCTCGCGGTATTGATCTACACACCAAACGGGATCTCTATCAGCAACTTCGAGAGTTTGCTAACGAAGGCGGTTCGGCAGTTTATATGTCTAGTGAGCTAGAAGAGTTTATAGGATTTTGTTCCCGTGTACTGGTATTCCGTAACGGTAGTATCTTTGAAGAGTTTGTCGATGAAAAGGTGAGCGGAGTTGCCATCTTAGAGTCAATGTTTGGTCGTTATCAGGGGGATCAACCTAGTTTAGCTACATCAAGCGCTACCGCCGCACCCACCCAAAGACCTACCACAGATAATAATGGAGACGCTCCAGTGTCTGATTCAACAATAAGTGATTATTTTAGACCTAAAACTTCAAAACCTACCTTGCCATCGCAGACTATTAAACCTGCAGAACAGCTGATTGGCAGTGATTACTCTAGTGCAGATGAAGCATTGTTTGGCCAATTAGGGGCTAATCACGAACAAGATGTAACTCTGCTGGCGCTACCAGAGGAAATCGTGCAACAGACTAACCAGGAGCAGGCATATAACAGCCAAGACACCGGTTTGTTTGACCAGCTATTGGCAAGCACCTCAAGCGCATCATCTGCACAGCGTTTTGTTCCTGCGTTCAGTGCTCAAGATTACAACAGTAGTGATGAAGAAGGTTTTGCCCGACTGCACAGCCAAACAGTCGAAAACAAACAGAGTGTGCCCAAAAAACAGACCAATGTGAGTAATGATGAGTCTCAAACTCAGGCTCAAACTCAGGCTCAGGCTCAGGCTCAAACCCCACTCTTTAATGACAAAGATTTGGGTCAATTTAAACAGCTGATGGTTGATTAACAATAATGACAAATGCACTAGTCAAAGACACGAGCACATCATCAAGCGCAAGCACCTATTTAATGGTGCCTATCTTGATATTTTTTGTGCTCCTCATTTTTGCAGTAATTCGTGGGCCTTCTTTAATAAGTAGTGCCGGAATAGGCAGTGCAATTATCGTTGTGGCTCCCTTAGTTTTAGCCACCTACGCCCTGACAATAATGGTTATGGCGGGCAGGGCTAGTGTCGATCTTTCCATCGGCCCGTTAATCGGATTTATCAATGTTAGCTTAATTCAGCTGGTGGGGATTGGATTTTTAGAATCTATGTGGGGCTTGTTTATATTCGCTATGGCAGCAGGCATTGCATACCAGGTGTTGATGAGTTTGATTATTGTTTATGTGCGTGTTCAGCCCATTATTGTGGCTTTAAGTGGTTATCTTGCTTTAGTAGGACTTAACTTAATTATTATGCAAAGGCCAGGAGGCCTAGCTCCAGAGTGGATGTTGAGCTGGGGCGCGGGTACCGAAATTTTCTCTCCAGTGTTGGTCATTTTGGTTTTGGCGACAGCAGGTTGGTATCTGCTCGCCAAAACCGCTTTTTTTGGCAATCTGAAAATGATGGGTTCCGATGAGAGAGCTACTTATACGAGTGGCGTAAATATCAACTTAGTTCGTATTGGCGCACACGTTGTCGGTGGTATTTATGCAGGTTTGGCAGCCATTACATTTACATCTTTAATTAGCTCTGGCGACCCATCTCAAGGTACTACGTATACCTTGATGGCAGTCACAGCCCTGGTATTGGGCGGTGCAAACCTAGCGGGCGGCAGAGGAAGCGCACTTGGTGCGCTGTTAGGGGCATTGAATATTTACCTAATCACCTTTGTTTTGTCGACTTTCAATTTTGGTATGGTGCAAAGTTATGTAACAGATTTGGCCTACGGGGTCATTTTAGTGGTGTCACTACTAATAAGTATTGCTATTCCCGAGCTACAAAGGCGGGTGAAAAATTTATCACCGATGATGTTCTTCGTCATTTGCGCAACCCTTGCTTTAGGTGTAGTGATCCATGTTGCTCTAGACCAGTTTGTAGATCCACTCAACCCGAAACCCAGGTTTAGTTTTGCCAGTTCGTCAACCGAAGTTGATGATGGTACAGGCTACTCTGGCGGCACTTACTTCATGTTTATTATATTAGGGGTTGCAATAACATCCTACATTGTCCGCCTACTCTTTAGCAAAAATAGCCCATCCATGACGGCCTTGGTGGTGTTACTCACAATCGTTGTTCTAGGACTTATTTTTTCTCCAGAAGTGAGCCTAGATACCGCTGTTGCGGAAATCACTCTGCAGGCCAAATTGGTCGCTAATACCAGCGTTAGTGCAACTGAATTCTTCGCTTTAGAAGCCATTTCCAAGAGCTCAAAATTGACAGAATTTACTACCATTGTAATGAGTAGTATGACTTTGTTAGCAGTAGCGGCGGCCATCTTGTTGGCTTCTTTAGTCATCCTATTAGCTATGCCACATGTGGCCATGGGAACAAAACGCTTGGGCATGATTTTGTTTTGGTGTGTATCCGTAATCGTAGGTATTGCAGTGCTTTTTGCCCAGTCTTCGGAGGTTGGTTATTTGCAGTCAACGATGCCAGGAGAAACTTATGGTGTGCTCATATTAGCGGCGATGTTGTTTGTTATTACGGCTCCTATGGTCCAAACCAAAGTTCAAAATGTCACTAATTTATTTATTGGGGTGTGCGCCATATTGGCACTTATCGCAGTGTATTTCTTTGCTTCGTCACAGAACGGATTCGATCTCGATATTGGTGTTTATGGAGAGCCTATATTAGGCACAGTAATGGACTCCATAACCATTCCGCAGGTGGTTTATGCGGAACCGACTCGGATAACGGATGAGCGGTCTTCAATAGCAATATTTGCACAATTTGCCTATGGCGCCATCATTATTGTTTTGGCCCATATTGTCATGCGCCTCGCCATGGGCGGTGTAAGTTTTAAACGTTTTTGGCGGTATTGGTATGTGCCGGTTTGGGGCGCTCTTTTGTGGGGTGGTTTGTTCTACTCAAGCGGTGTGGACCTATGGAAAATTGCTTTGGTGGTTGGCATAGCGATCCTTTCAGCACCCAATGTGATGCACATCATGTCTACCTACATTATTGGTGAACATAAAGATGATGCTATCCGACAGTGGGGCAATGACAGAGGATGATAGGACCAATGGAGTTAGAGAGTAATAATCATGCATAGATCAGCATTTATATTATTAAAGTGGCTAGGTTTTTTCTTGGCAGCTGTGGTTGCTGCTGTGAGTGCCATCATGGGCTCACTCGAAGATGTGCCCACTCAGCATGTAATGCTTTATTCAATCGCTATCTTTGCCGTTATTCTTTGGGGTTGGCATCACATTACCGTGCGCTGGACATGGCAACCAACGTCTAACATCAAAACAGAAGTTGACTCTGTAGCAGGAGAGTCCCCCTTAGGCGTTGTTATATCGAGTGATTTAGCCAGCCAAGAGTCTGGCGATAGCTACATTGGTTCGCTGATTAATGATAACAAGACGTTACTCATTGCAGTTGTCCTAATGATCGTTCTGTTTATGGCCATAGCTTTTGCAGTCGATGGGTTCTTACAGTGGCGAAATATCTTAGCGGTTGTCATATTGCTGTTGTTATTGGCGATGACTGTACTGATCAATAAGAATGTTAAAAATAACAAGAGTGGCTTAATGGGCACCACGGTATTAATTGGCCTATTTATTATAGGCACTTTAGTTGTCGAAGGCTTCCTGTCCACCCTTAATTTGAAATCTATGCTCCTTTTCGCTGCGTTCTTGGGCTTGGCATGCATTGGCCAAACTTTAGTAGCCTTATTGGGTGGTTTAGATTTATCTATTCCGTTTGTCATTGGTTCTTCCAATATTGGTTTGATGTACTTGTTCAACCTAGGGCTGCCGCCGTGGATTTGTGTAATCACAATTTTAGTGGCTGGATCTGCCATTGGTTTTATCAACGGGGTACTTAGTTTCCGGCTGCAGGGCCAAGCCTTGATACTTACCCTTGGTGTTGGTTTTGCAGTTTCGGGAGGTACACAAATCCTTACCACAATAGGCTCATCTTTTGGGGGCAACGTTTTTGGTGTCGTGCCGCAGTGGTTATCGAACATAGCCGCGACCAACGGCAGTATTGCAGGTATACAAATTCCTCCAGTTATTCTTATTTGGATTTTATTAGCCATCGGATTAACCCTTGGACTGCGCCATACCACTTGGGGCCGTAGCCTTTATGCACTGGGTGGAGGGCGTACGGCGTCTGCACGCCTATCGATTTCAGAGCGGGCTTATTGGATTGGCGTTTACACCATAAGTGGTCTCTTTTCCGCCCTCACTGGGTCATTACTATTGGGCTGGAGTGGTGGTGGTTTTATTGGAGTGGGAGATCAATATCTATTTATGACTCTAGCGGCTGTAGTAGTGGGTGGAACTTCTCTACTGGGTGGGTGGGGTGGCTATGGCTTTACGGTCATTGGAGTTCTGGTGTTGCAAGTACTAACTTCATTTTTGGTGGGTATAGGGTTGAGCTATGAAGGCCAACAATTTGTTTTTGGTTTGTTGATTTTGCCAATGGTAGCTCTTTATGCAAGGTCACCACACATTAGAACTCAAATATAACAAAGGCTTACCGGTTATGGGTCATCAGCTCGATTAACTAAATTGCTAACAATAACTAATAATAACGATTAAATGTAGAGGGTTTCAATGAATAACATGCTATTACCGACAGACGTTGTAGGGGGAACATTTTGGCTTCTATCTATGGCGATGATAGGCGCAGCGGTATTTTTCTTTCTCGAAAAGAATCGTATGCAACGCCATTGGCAACCGAGTATTGCGCTCGTAGGCGTAATGATGCTTATTTCTGCCGTTTTCTATCACTATGTTAAATCCATGTGGGTTGATACGGGAACTGCACCGATAATTTTGCGATATGTGGACTGGGTGCTGACACACAGTATCCAGCTAGTGCTCTTCTATTTGATTCTTAGCGCAACTACAAAGGTCTCGTCTGCCCTATTTTGGCGCCTGCTTATTGGTTCTTTAGTCATGGTCGTTGGAGAGTTCTTAGGCGCAGCTGGTTATATGAGCGAGGCTCTTGGGTTCATTATTGGCATTGTTGGCTGGCTATATATTTTGGGCGAACTCTATATGGGTGAAGCGGGTAAGGCGAATGCAGCATGTGACGATCAAGCCGTGCACTTTGCGTTTAACGGGCTGCGGCTTATTGTCACCATTGGCTGGGCTATCTACCCACTGGGATACTTTATTGAACACCTAGGTGGTGGTGTAGACGTTAACAGTCTCAATATCATCTATAACTTAAGTGACTTTTTGAACAAAATTATTTTTGGCTTTGTAGTCTATTTGGCCGCAGTTGGTGCAGAACAAAAAAGCCCGAAATCGAACAAACTTTAACTATTTCTACCAGAATAAGGAGAATAAGAAATGACCGGTGCAGATATCATTGCAGTCATCATACTCACAGCATTAGCCATAGCCATCGCAGTTTACCTGCTGCACTGGCTCTACCGACGCTCATCAAAAGAAGTGTCCTTTGTGAGGACGGGCCTAGGGGGCGAGAAAGTGGTTCTTAATGGGGGTGCTTTTGTATTACCTATCATTCACAACATCACCACAGTTGGTATGCGGACCCTCCGAATAGAGGTGAAACGCGGTGGCGATAAATCGTTTATTACGCAAAATCGAATGCGTGTTGAAATAGTTGCTGAATTTTATGTGCGTGTTAGTCCTAACCCTGCTTCTGTGGCTATAGCCGCAGGTTCACTGGGCCAAAGAACCCTTGAGCCAGACAGTCTAAGAGAGCTTGTTCAAGGACGATTTGTGGATGCGCTGGGTATTGTCGCTGCGAAGATGACCATGGAAGAAATGCAAGAAAACCGGGGTGATTATATTAAATCGGTGAAAATATTAGTGGCAGAATCACTCAGTGAAACAGGTTTAGTTCTTGAAGCTGTGTCCCTAACAAGCCTCGACCAGGCCAGTTTAGATGTCTTTAACCCTTCTAACGTGTTTGACGCCGAAGGCCTAACTCAGTTAACTGAGCAAATAGAAACACGTAAAAAGAAACGTAACGATATCGAGCAAGATACCACTATAAAAATTCGCAGTAAGAACTTGGAAACGGAACAAAAGGCTCTTGAAATCGATAAGCAACGTGAGTTTGCTCGTTTAAAACAAGAACGTGAAATTGCGAAACAGAAAGCCAAAGAACAAACAGAAATTGCTACAGAACAAGCCGTGCAAGAGCAAATGGCAGAAGCTGTACGTATTAAATCTACCGAAGAAATAGAAAAAGCCCGCATTTCTCAACAAGATACAATCGAGGTTGAGCGTTCGTTACGGGAACATGAGTTGACCTTACAAGTAGAAGAGCGCAAGAAATTGCGTAATGAAATTGAACGTCAAACAGAAATTGAAATTAAACAAAAAAACTTAGAAGCGGATATTCGTGGCTTAGAAATTGAACGTGAAAATGAATTTGCTCGACTCGCTCAAGAAGAAGAAATCGCAAAGCGTCGCGCGCAGCAAAAAGCTGATGTTATGAAGGAGGAATCAGAACGGTACCGCGAGTCGGAACAAGCACAGCTAAAAGCTCAAGAGAGTGTCAAAAAGCTTAAAATTGAGCAGCAACGCAGCATTGAGACCTCTCGTATTGAGAATGAAGAGAGGACTCAGACCAGAGAAATTGAAAAACGTAAGATGTTGCAGCTTGAAGAACACGATCGGGAGCTAGTGGTGGCGGAGAAATCCGTACTGGTTTTAAAAGCTAATGAGAGTAAAGAGCAAGCTAGAGCGCAAACTGAGGTGGCTTTAGAACAAGTGGCTTCGGCCCGTGAAATTGAAATTGCGCAACGAAATAAAACCCTGCATTTAATCCAAGCAGAGCAATCAGGACAAAGCGAAGCCATACAAATAACGACCATCGCTAAGGCCGAAAAAGAAGCTTCGCAGGAGCGTGAGCAGGCAGAGAAGTACACCTCGTTGGCAACCCAGTTGCGTTATGAAGTAGATGCTGCAGGTAAGTTGTTGCTTAATGAAGCTGAAAATCAACGTAGTGATGCAAGCCGACAGAGCGATTTGAAAATGCAGTTGGCTAAGAACCTAGACTCAATCATCCGTGAGGCTGTTAAACCTATGGAAAATATTGATGGTATTAAGATCTACGAAGTTAATGGATTCCCAGGTGCAGGTGGCGGTGGTCAAGGAAGCGACTTTGATGGTGGTTCCGGAGGAGGGGGAAACTTATCTGACAACGTTGTGAATTCAGCTCTTAGGTATCGTGCACAAATGCCATTTGTCGACAATTTATTGAACGAGATAGGCATGTCGTCTGGCGAAATAGGCAACATTAAAAACATCCTTGGCGACTATAACGCCCCGTCTGTTTCTTCTGATAAAGCAAGTTAACACACTCATTATGGAGATGGTTAATTTACATGCAGCTAAACAGTGGGGTGGGCTCTATGTCTGAATATCTTATTTGGATATTTATTTGTTTCTTCACCTATTGGTCGTATTGCTTCTTTTGGGGATTACGATCTGCTCGGAGAATTCGGTCTGTGCAAGGTTATTTTCTTGCAGACCGAAGCCTGTCTCCGTGGGTATTCGCTATTGCGAGCACTGGCATAGCTTATGGTGGATGGTCTTTGTACGCCTATCCAGCCCTCGTGGCTCGGGACGGTTTGGCATTTGCCAACACCTCATTCTATGCAGTAGTTGCATGTATAGGGGGTGTGTTTTTGCTAAAGCGCCAATGGCTGCTGGGGCGCAAGTATGGATATTTCACCAGTGCTGAATTGTTAAGTAATTATTTTGGTGGTGATTTGATTCGTTACATCAACGTAGTTATTGCTTTGCTTTTTGGTATCCCTTTTGTTGCCATGTTAATGGGTGCATCGGGTTCTCTTGTGAGCCACCTCACTGATGGCATGGTTTCACGCACCACTGCGATGTGGTACTTAACTGCAATTGTACTCCTGTATAGCGTCATGGGCGGTCTCCAGGCCGTGATGAAAGTGGCTGTGGTGCAAACAGTATTGGTATGTGTGGGTTTGCTTTCTCTAGGTTTGTTGGCCTTAGATCAAATAGGTGGATTCGATCTGTTAAATCAGGGTTTAGCGAATCTCATCGGTACCGAACACAGTTATTTAGGAACGACTTCTGGTATGGGTGGTGGAAACTTTGATGGTTATCTGGCCATACCAGGGGTGATTCAATGGACTAGTGGAATAGGATTTGAGGTGCCAATAGGTGGCCCATGGACAGCTATCATGGGACTTACTTTCTTACTTTCGGTTATAGGTATTCAGGCATCCCCAGCATTCACTATGTTGGTGTTTTCTAGTCGTTCTGTACGGGGCTTTGCACTTCACCAGACATGGGGCAGTGCCTGTGTAATCGGATTTTTGTTGTTGATTTTTGGAACCCTAATTGGGGTTAGTGGACACTTGCTGGAGGCGACAAAAGATTTGCATCATAGCCAAATAATAGCCGAAATAATTCTATTAAGTGCCGACCAAATGCCCTGGTTAGTGGGGTTATTAACTGTCTGCGTAGTCGCTGCTTTGCAGGCCACAGGTGCGGGCTTTTTATTCACTACGGGCAATATATTAGCCAGAGACATTTACCTAGCAAAATTAAATCCACAGGCAACAGATAAGCAGCAAATGAAAGTGGCTCGAATTGCGACTTTGGCGGTGTTTCTGGCAGCTATGTTGTTGGCCTCCTGGTCTATGGAAGCCACGTTGGTGTTTAGTAGCTTAGCCTTAGCTGCAAGTTTACAGCTTTGGCCTGCTTTATTAGCAGCCACTTGGTTACCTAAATGGAATAGACAAGCGGTTACTAGCGGTTTAGTGCTGGGTCTAATTGCAGTTGTTTTGACGGAACCCTTAGGTCAAAAGCTAGCAGTTGGCTCGTTACCTTGGGGTGTTTGGCCATGGACTATTCACTCTGGAGCATGGGGGTTATTTTTTAACATAACCACATGCTTACTTGTTTCGTTGTTGAGTAGTGACGATGCGCAAAAAGACTATCGTCAGCAGTTCCACAACTATTTACTAAGCCAAGACGGACCCTCAGGGAATGGTCGATGGTCCAAACCTTTGGCGGGTGTATTTATTATAGCGTGGCTATTCTTTGCAGTGGGCCCAGGCTCCGTATTGGGAAATTTTGCTTTTGGCGCGCCAGATGGCGGTTTTGAAAACTGGATCTTTGGTATGCCTTCGTTGTGGGCTTGGCAAGTCATTTGGTGGGCACTAGGTGTGGGGGTAGTTTGGTTTTTAGCCAATAAAATAGGGTTTTCTAGCCACACCGAAAGTATCAAGTCTAATACTCTTGAACACACAAAAAATTAGTTAATTCCTGAACTTAATATCAAAATAAAACACGTGAGGAAAATATGTTAAAAATTACTGGTTATAGCGACAAATACTCTATCTGCCCAGGTGACGACATCAAGTTTTACATCAACTCTGAACATGATGAAGTGTATGACGCTCAAATTGTTCGCCTAATACATGGTGATACTAATCCAGAAGGCCCGGGTTATAAAGAAGAAGAAGTCGGCGCTGTATGCAATAAAAGCTATGCTGGCCGCAATCAGCGTATTCACGCTGGTTCTTATGTGGTAATTCCACAGGACGATCGTCTTAACGTCGAAAGCTTCACCTTGCAGTGCTATATTTTCCCAACTACGCCAGAAAAAGGCCGCCAGGGATTACTCACTAAATGGGTCGAAACCACAGGCAGCGGTTACGGCTTATTTATTGATGAGAAAGGGTGTTTAGGGGCTGAAATTGGTGATGGTAAGGGTCAAGTCACTCGCTTATCAAGTGATAAGCTTTTGCTTCGCAAAGTTTGGTACTTAGCTGCAGTGAGTTACGATGCTAGAACTGGCCGAGTGACTTTGTATCAAGAGCCTGTAGTGACTGCTACCAATGGTGGTTTGGGTCAGGCCATTTTAAACCCAGCCGAAGATACCACCGCTCTTATAGAATCTATTAGTAGCATGCGCCCTGGTATCAATGACGCACCGCTACTTATGGCAGCGAGTACTTTACACGAGCGTTCTGGGCGAAGCGTATTTGGTGCCCACTTTAAGGAAGCTGAAGAACCTGTCGAATTGCCAGAGCATACACATATTTATAATGGCAAAATTGATCGTCCTAGATTATCTAAAAAAGCACTGTCTAAGGCTGAAATTGAATCCTTGGCTAGGGGCTTTCTAACCTGCGCTTCCGACTTAAGAAATGAAGTGGTTGGAGCATGGGATTTCCACGCAAATATCACCAATAATATTGCCACAACTTACATTTTGGATATATCTCCCTCACGTCTAAATGGCCATATTATCAATATGCCGTGCCGAGGCATGACAGGTTTTAACTGGACCGGTGATGAAATTGTCTACCACCATAAACCGGAAGAATATGGCGCTATCCACTTTCACGACGATGACATAGATGACGCCCGCTGGGATGTGGATTTTGTATATTCGGTGCCTGAGGCGTTAAAAAGTGGTATTTATGCTGCACGTCTGCGTATTGGGGGTGTTGATTCGCCTGAAACAGAAGATTATGTGCCTTTTGTCGTGCGACCACCAAGAGGGAAAACCACCTCCAAGCTGGCGTTAATTTTGCCTACCAATAGTTACATGGCCTACTCCAACGACAACTTAGCGACCAACTGCGTTGTGGCTGAGCTATTAGCTGGCAAAGTTCCGGTAATGACCGCTTCCGATTTGTACCTGAATGAACATAGAGAATATGGCCTTTCAACATATTCGCTACATTCAGATGGAAGTGGCGTTTGTTATTCATCGCGTTTGCGTCCGATCTTGAATATGCGACCAAAATACCGCCACTGGCTATCGCCTTCTTTATGGCAACTTAATGGCGACCTGCATTTAGTAGATTGGCTGGAAGAAAAGAACTTTGATTTTGATGTTCACACGGATGAAGACTTACACAGAGAAGGAGTTGGTTTATTAAACAAATATCAAACAGTGTTAACCGGAAGTCACCCAGAATACACTTCGGAAAAAATGTTTTCTGCCTATGAGCAGTACCAGCAAAATGGTGGGCGATGGCTCTATTTGGGTGCTAACGGGTTTTATTGGGTTAGTGAATACCACCCTGACAATAACAACATCACCGAAGTGCGCAAGGGCGAAGCAGGTACGCGTGCCTGGACCGCTAACCCAGGCGAATATAATAATGCTTTTGATGGTAAGTATGGTGGTATGTGGAGAGCGAGGGGGCGTATACCGAGCAAGCTATGTGGCTTGACGTTTACAGCTTACGGCTTTGATGTTTCCTCTTACTACGTGCGTGACAAAGACAGTGAAAACCCCGCAGCAGCCTGGATCATGGAAGGCGTTGGCAATGGCGAACGAATAGGTGATTTTGGTTTGGTTGGTGGTGGTGCAGCAGGACTAGAATTAGACCGGTATGATTTAGAGTTTGGCACACCTCATGAAACCTATTTACTAGCTCACTCTGAGGCACATACCAACCTCATGTTACAGGTGAACGAAGAAATTCACTTTTCCGTGCGAGGATATCATGGTGGAGGTACCGAAAACCCAATGGTTAGGGCCGACATGATTTATTATAAAACGCCTAATAATGGTGCCTTGTTTGCTCCAGGTTCATTGTCTTGGTGTGGTAGTTTGTCCCACAACAACTATAACAATAATGTTTCAAAAATCACGGAAAATGCCATCCGCGGTTTCCTGAAAGACGAAGAATTACCATAGATAAATGAGTAGGAGAAAGGTTATGAATATGTCAGATTCTACCAACATGATTGAGCCTCCAGTGGGTAAGGCGATGTTAGGCACAAGCAATATTAAGCCTAACGCCTTGGAAAAACAGCTCATAAATAGCTTAGATGAGGATAAGGTTGATGACCTGTCCAAGTGTTTATTTACCCTGAACAACCGGCGCTATGGGCCCATAGCTGGAGCTTATGTTGTTGTCTGTACCAAAGCTGATGAGCAGTGGTGTGTAGGACAACTCAACGCAGACCGAGCCAAACCAGTTATTTTGTTTGAGGATAAGGTGTTCTCAAATCCAGAAGAAGCTCAAAAAGAGGCTGAAATTATAAAACTACAGCGTGGTGAAACTACACCTTGCCGTAACCATTAACAGACCATAGTTTAGCGAGAGGAATTTTTATGTTAAATCAACCAAAAGGTGTCGCTGCCAATGAGTCCTATCAGGGCGCAGACGACCATATTACTCGTACGTACGTTATGCCTTTGTTGTTCGATGATCAAACTCGGCGGCGCCTAATTGCAGAGCATAAATCCAGCCCAGTGGGCAACGCCCCCACAGCAAACAAACAAGCCGTTGAACACAGCCATGACTTGCGTACGGTACTAGATAAAATGCGTCGGCACCCCATGACAGGGAAATACGTAACCGTCTGTGTGCGAATGTTTGCGGAATACAAAATCGGTCGCGTTTCTGGTGTTAGAGGGCAGCCTGTGGAAATGTTTGACGGTGTTTTTTCTTCAGAAGAAGCGTGTGAACATGCCATCTTCTTGATGCGCATTAATGACTTGATGCGTAAATATGGATGACATCGAAAACGCAGGAATGAGAAGGACTGCGGTGCCTTTAAATTGTTGAACGTATTTCTATTGCCACAAAATGCGGCCGAATTTTAAAGGTCCATTTTGGCGTGAGAGGACATGTTACCGGGTGAAAAACTCGCCACTGAGCCATAGCGCACGATATTTTGTGAAAATATTATTGGAAAGATCTATCGTTAACTAGGTAGGTACCCTAACCTGAAAAGGGGGGTTACCCCGATTCGACATTACGGACCGTGGATCTCGATTTCAGAGTTCTGGAACCTTGTTTTTAGGGGAAGAGAGTTTTGATTCGTCCGCGCAGTAGTCTGCGTCTGCATCTTAAGGGCGCTAATGCGCCCCTCGTCGCTTCGCTTCACACCCCGCAATGCGGTGCGCTACGCTATACTCCAAGCGGCGCCTCCGCGCCTAGCGAGTCCGCAGACAGTCGAAAGCATTGGTTAATACAGGAAACCGAGGGTGATAACACCGAAAATAGACCGGCAAGCCGATCAATTTTAGGCGTTTGCGTTTGGTATGCGCTTTAGCTGGCAGTGGTGATAAGATCTTGTAACTCCTTATCAGTCATACCCTGCAAGGCCAATGACGTTGTGCTGTTACTAATGCGCTCATCCCGACTAGCTGTTGGCTGGTTATATAACCCAAACATACGGCATAATATATCTATGGCTCTAAGTATTTCCATCGTGCTGGTTTCAGGATTATCGATCACCCCCCGAAGCTCAAAATAAATGCTCTCACGACTAACACTAAACTCACTTCGCAAGCGTTCTTGTTGTCGATCTAGGGCTTCTTGTACCTTGGGATGTTTGAGCAGTTTGCATGCGCTGATCTTAGCGGACTTTGGGGCGCCACCTGCCGTTATATAAGCTTGTGCGGCGTTAGCTGGGCGAGATATATACTCGTCTACGAAGCGTTCTTGGAGAGTTGTAAGTGCCAATTTAACGTGACCTACATGTGTTGCTTGTCGAGAGACTAATTATACCACTAACCTAATCAGTTAGTGGCACCATTAGTTGCACTAAAAAGCATATTTGACTATTTCCCTAAATCGGAAATTAGTCAAATATCCCCTAAGTCATTGAAAACAAAGGGCCCCATATGGTGGGCCTGGTCAGATTTGAACTGACGACCAAAGGATTATGAGTCCTCTGCGCTAACCGCTGCGCCACAGG
>ENA-OSJC01000986-OSJC01000986.1-marine-metagenome-genome-assembly--contig:-NODE-986-length-25209-cov-6.715980_pt1 | contig 25209 bp, 23 predicted proteins | sample MGYA00237885_ERZ534234 | MGnify/ENA primary metagenome ERZ534234 (study PRJEB26413, sample SAMN06343907) | marine metagenome | isolation source: coastal waters | place: Atlantic Ocean: West Antarctic... | reverse complement strand
GCATTGCTAATTCCTGTGCCTTTTTGTTCATACCTCGTTTTCCCTATTTATTTATTTGTTTGTTTTATTAAGTTTTCTATTTTTTCTGCGTACTCAAAAGAATCATCTTCTCTAAAAAGTATTTTTGGTAAAAATTTCATCATCACTTTTTGTGATAAAATTTTTCTAATTAAAAATGAATATTTTTTTAAGATTTTAATTGTTGCATCTGCATCTTTGCCACCCAATGGAATAACATATGCCTTAGCAATTTTTAAATCCTGACTCATTTTTACTTCAGTAACCGTAATTGTATTAGTTTCTAAATTTGGGACCTTAGCTTCATTCCTCATAAAAATCATGCTTAAAGACTGTTTAATCATCTCTCCGACTCTAAGTTGCCTTTGTGATACTGGTTTTCCAATTCTATCTGTCATTAAATCATTCTATCTGTAGATGTTACACTAAATGCCTCTATTGTATCGTTTTTTTGAAAATCCATATAATCTTTGACAGTAATTCCACATTCTTGGCCATTACTGACTTGCTTTACCTGATTTTTCTCTCGAAAGAGGGTTCCAACTTTACCTGTGTAGATAATAGCTCCATCTCTAATTATTCTCACATCTGAGCCACTTTCAATCTCACCCTCCATTATTTTTGAACCAGCGACTTTTCCTGCACCTGAAACCTTAAATATTTCTAAAATTTGTGCTATTCCTATAACTGTCTCTTTAATATCTGGAGAAAGTAATCCCGACATTCTTTTTTTAATATAATCTAAAACTTCATAAATAATATTATAAGAAAAAATCTTAACATTTTCATTTTCTGCAAGTTTTTTTGCTTCTTTACTTGGCTTAACATTAAAAGCAATTAAAACCGCATTTGAAGCTTTTGCTAAAGTAACGTCTGTTTCTGTTACCATCCCAATATCTGACAGAATTATTTTTGGTTTTACTTCGTCATGTTTAATTTGCCCAATTGCATTTTTAATTGCCTCTGAGGATCCATGAACATCAGATTTAATAATTAAATTCAATTCTTCGGCTAATTTATCTGAGAATGCAGAATCTTGTGTCGCAAATGTTAAAGGAATTTTTCCATCCTTACTTTCTTCTGCTCTATTTTCACTTAAAGTTTTAACTTCTTTTTCACTATCAAGAACAATAAAATCATCACCTGCTTTAGCAGCACCATTAATTCCTAAAATTTCTACAGGTGTTGATGGATATGCTTCATTAACATTTTTACCTTTATCATTTATAATTGCTCTTACTTTTCCCCATCTCAATCCGCTAACAAAAAAATCACCTTTTTTAAGGGTTCCAGTGGTTACTATAATTGTTGCAACCGGGCCTCTTCCAACGTCAATTTTAGACTCTAAAACTATACCAGTAGCTTTTGATTCAAAATCTGTTTTTAGATCTAAGATTTCAGCTTGAAGAACAATAGACTCTACTAATTTATCTAAATTGAGTTTAGTCTTAGCTGAAATTTCAACCATTAAAGTGTCTCCAGATAAATCTTCTGCTATCAACTCATGCTCTAATAATTGATTTTTAATTTTTTGTGGATCGGCGTCAGGTAAATCACATTTATTAATTGCAACAACAATTGGAACATTTGCAGCCTTTGCATGTTTAATGGATTCTACTGTTTGTGGTTTAACTCCATCATCCGCAGCAACTACTAATACAACTACATCTGTTAATTTTGATCCCCTTGCTCTCATTTCAGTAAATGCTGCGTGACCAGGGGTATCAATGAAAGTTAATTTATTAGATTGGCTTTCAATTTGGTAAGCTCCTATGTGTTGAGTAATTCCACCAAATTCTCCTGAGACAACGTTTGCACTTCTTAAAACATCTAACACTGAAGTTTTGCCATGATCTACGTGACCCATTACCGTAACAATTGGAGGTCTATTTTTTAAATTTTCTACTCTAGTAGCTTTTATTTTTTGAATAATCTCTTCAGCTTTTTCTCCTCTTATTGGATTATGTCCAAACTCTTTAACTAAAAATTCTGCAGTATCCGCTGCTAATGTTTGATTAATGGTTACTGTTACACCCATTCCAAATAAATATTTGATAACATTACTTGATTGTTCGGCCATTCTATTAGCTAGTTCTCTTACAGTAATAGCTTCTGGAATATTTATGTCTCGTTTGACAGGTTTTAAACTTTCTTGAGCTTCTTCTTTTGTTAAATTTTTATTCTCCTTTTGTCTTGCCCTCTTAACAGAAGCTTCACTTCTTTCTCTTGCTTCAATTTCGTCACTTAACGCTCTTGAAACAGTAAGTTTTAATTCTCTTTTTTTTGTACCCGCTTTTAATGTTTTCTTATTTTCATTTTCACCTTTAAGTCTTTTAGTTGCCCTTTGCTCTGCCAACTTGCGTCTTTCAAAATCATTTGTTATTGGAGGTGATTTAGAGGGAAAATTTGGTTTCGTTGGTATACTTCTATTAAATGTTGAAGGAGTTTTTGGTTTAAAGCTTCCAGGTCTAGAAACTCCTCCTCTACCAGTGAACTTATTTGATTGTTTTTCGATTACTACAGAATTTTTTCCTTGAGTTTTTGCAATTTCAATACTTTTGATCGATTTTTTGGCTATGCCAGATATTGTTAATTTTGTTTTTTTGTTTTCCATAACTCATCACTCAATCTTTATAAACAATGTTTCTCGCAGACATAATTAATTCATCCGCTTCTTCTTTTGATAAAGCAAAATCTTCAAGATATCCTTGAATTTTTACTCTTTCACCTTTAATAATATCATATCCTCCGGTTAGTTCGTCTGAAGCTAGATCAGCAAAATCTTCTAACGTTAAGATCTTCCGTTCACCTAACGTAACCAGCATTCCCGGCGTTAGTCCTTTTAAATTAATCAATATATCCTCAAGACCCAATTCTTTAATTCTCTCAGAGATATCTTCTTGGTCTTTTTGATGAAATTCTTTAGCTCTTTCTGTTAGCGCTTTAGCTGTGTCTTCCTCGATACCCTCTATTTTCATTAAGTTTTCAGCTGAACTATCTTTAATATCATCTATGGATGAAAACCCTTCAGCAACTAACAGCTGTCCAAGTGTTTCATCTAGCTCCAAATTTTTAACAAAATTTTCAGTTTTTTCTTTGAATTCTAGTTGTCTTCTTTCTGAGTCTTCTGCATCAGTCATTATATTAATTTCAAAATTTAATAACTTGGTTGCAAGCCTAACATTTTGTCCTCTTCTTCCAATTGCTTTACTCAAATTTTCTTCCGTAAGAATTACATCAAGTTTTTTTCTCTCTGTATCTACATTTACTCTTTGAACTTCTGCTGGAGATAAAGCATTAGAAACTAAAATTGCTGGATCTTCAGACCAATTAACAATATCAATTTTTTCACCTTGAAGTTCATTTACTACTGCTTGAACTCTAGAACCTCTCATGCCTACACATGCTCCAACTGGGTCTAAAGATGTATCAACTGCTTTAACACAAATTTTTGCTCTGCTTCCTGGATCTCTTGAAGAAGATTTAATTTCTATTAATCCATCATAAATTTCTGGAACCTCTTGTGCAAAAAGTTTTTCCATAAATTTTGGGTGTGCTCTTGATAAAAAAATTTGCTGACCTCTTGTTTCTCTTCGAACATCATAACAGTAAGCTTTAATTCTGTCACCGGCTTTAATATTTTCCCTTGGAATTAATTCATTTTTTTGAATGATTGCTTCTGTTCTTCCAAGATCAGCAATTACATTTCCAAATTCTAAACGTTTAACAATACCACTTAAAATTGAATCTTTTTTATCAACAAAGTCGTTGTACTGCCTTTCTCTTTCAGCTTCTCTAACATTAAAACTAATTACTTGTTTTGCTGTCTGCGCAGCTATTCTTCCAAAATCAAATGAAGGTAGTGGTTGAAGAACTTCATCTCCAACAGCCTTATCTTTATTAATTTCGTTTAAATTAATAGCATCCTCTAATTTGATTTCTGTATTTGAGTTTTCTGGGTTTTCAGCAACAATTAATATTCTAAAAATTTCAATATCACCATTATCTCTATTAATAGAAACTTTGATTTCATTGTCTTGGCCAAATTTAGATTTTGCTGCTTTAGCAATTCCTGTTTCCATAGAGCTAATGATAAGCTCTTTATCAATAGATTTCTCTAAAGCTACTGCCTCAGCGATTCTTAATAATTCTAATTTATCTGCTCTTTTATTTAACATATTTTTGTTTGCTCCAAAAAAAAATGGGCTACAGCCCACTTTGTAAATTCAATAATGTAAGGGCAATATAGTAAAGTTTTTTTTTAATTCAACAGAAACTATTTAGAAAAAACACTAGTTTTATCAGTTTTTTCCCAAGAAAATGAACCATTGTCCTCTGGAGCTCTACCAAAGTGGCCATATGCAGCTGTTTTTTCATATATAGGTTTATTTAAATTTAACATTTCTCTAATTCCCCTAGGACTGAGATCAAAATTTTCATTTATTTTTTCTAAGACAAATTGATTTTTATCTACATCATTATCAAATAGATCAACGTAAATAGATAATGGTTTAGAAACTCCAATTGCATAAGCTAATTGGATTAAACATTTTTCAGAAATTTTTGAAGCAACAATATTTTTTGCAATATATCTGGCTGCATAAGCTGCAGATCTATCTACTTTAGTTGGATCTTTACCAGAAAAAGCTCCTCCTCCATGAGGGGCTGCACCACCATAAGTATCAACTATAATTTTTCTTCCAGTCAATCCACAGTCTCCGTCTGGACCACCAATAACAAAGTTGCCTGTTGGGTTAACATAAAACTCATCTTCATTAAAGCCTTCAAGAAAATTTCCTGGTATAGATTTTAACATATACGGTCTTAATAAATCTCTGACTTGCTCTTGATTTACGTCTGCAGAATGTTGGGATGATATTACTACAGATTTAACTTTGGTTGGTTTACCATCAGTATACTCGAATGTGACCTGGCTTTTAGAATCTGGTTCAATATTTTTTAATATTCCAGATTTTCTATCTTCTGCCATCAGTTTTAAAATTTTATGTGAATAATGTATAGGTGCTGGCATAAAAACATTAGTTTCATTGCACGCATATCCAAACATAATTCCTTGGTCTCCAGCTCCTTCATCTTTATTTCCAGAAGAATCTACGCCCATTGCAATATCGGCAGATTGAGAATGTAGGTGACTTTCAATTTTTGTTGCCTCTTTCCAGGTAAAGCCATCTTGATCATAACCAATATCTTTAATGCAATTTCTTACTTTTTCTATTAGCTCTTCCTGTCTAATTTCAGGTCCCCTAACTTCACCAGCTAAAATAACTTTATTGGTAGTTGTAAGTGTTTCACATGCAACTCTTGAAAGTGGGTCTACTGAAAGGTAGCTATCAACAACCATGTCTGAAATTCTATCTGATACTTTATCAGGATGACCTTCGGAAACTGACTCACTTGTGAAAAGATAATTTTTAAGATTACTCATTTTTAAATTTATTAAATGAAAATATTAAAAAAATATACAATAAAATCAATAATCCAAAAATTTTATTTCCATATTTAGAAAATACTGTTGGTTGTATTTTTCTACTTTCATTAAAATCGATATAGCCTGATTGCCCAAAGTTCACTTGTTGCTCCACAATGCCTAGGGGATTTACTATTGCAGCAATACCATTATTTGCTGATCGTAAGACATATTTTCCACTTTCAATTGCTCTAAAAATACTATGAATAAAATGTTGTTTTGCTCCAATAGATTGACCAAACCATCCATCTTCAGAAATGTTAATAATTAAATCAAAATCAGAATTTTCATATATCCTGCCTGAATAGATTATTTCATAACAAATAAGTGGTAAAAATTTTAAAGAAAAGTTTTCTTTTTTTATTTTAACAATATTTCTTTGATTGCCACTCGAAAATGATTGATAATTATTGGTAATTGATCTCAAGCCAATATGTTTAAAAATATTTTCTAGAGGTAAAAATTCACCAAAAGGCACTAAATTAATTTTATTATATGAGTCTAATAAATTCAATTTATGATCATAAATTGAAAACGAATTATAATAATCTATAAATCCATTATTGATAGATTGGCTATGAATGCCTAAAGCTAATAAATGATTTTTATTAAATTTTTTATCAAATAACCATTTATACTCAATCAATTCTCTTTGAGAAGTATCGGGAATAATTCCTTCAGGCCATATGAAAATTGTTTTCTCAGATTCGTTAGGATTACTTATTTTTAATAAATCCTCAATAACGGAGATAGAATCTAGATTTGAATAAAATCTATCAAGGCTAATGTTGGAGCCAATAAGTCTTATCTTGTAATCATAATTTTTTTTATCCGCACTATTGAATTCTTCTTTATAAGAAGATCCATAAATATAAAAAGATATAAAAATAATAAGTAAAAAAATAGAAACCCCAATATCTTTTACGCCATCTCTTAATATAAATATTGCCGGGCATGCAAAAAATGAAATGCAAAACAAATTGAATCCATAGGTTCCTATTATCGAGGTTATACTTAAAATTTCTAATTGATTTGAAAAACTATAAGCAATTAAATTCCATGGAAAACCACTTAAAATTGACCCTCTTAAAAATTCCAAAACTCCAAAAATTAAGGAAAAGAGCAAAAAAGAACTTATAATTTTTTTTGGTTTAAGGATTATAAAAAAGTAAGAAACCAACCCATAAAATAGTGCTAAAAATGCAGGTATTAAAAAAATAGTTAGAGGAATTAAAAATTTAAAACTTTGATCGAATGTTAATGAAATTGATATCCAATATAAATTGGTAACAAAGTATCCAAACCCAAACAACCATCCATAAAGGAAAAAAAGCTTTGAATTTTTATGAGAATTAGATTTTTTAATTAAAAAAATAAAAAATAGTGTAAATGTTAAAAAGTTAATAATTAAGTAATTAAATGGAGGCAAGCTTAAGGAAGTTGCCATTCCTAAAAATATTAGAAATATTAATTCAATATATAATTTTTTGATCAATTTAGTTTTGAAATTACTGATTGGTATATGTCTTTTTCTTCTTTTAGCATCTTAATATAATCTTTGTTTTTAACATGATCAAAACCTAACAAATGAAGAAATCCATGAATGAATGTTTTAATTAATTTTTCTTTAAAAATTTTTTCTTTTTGTGATTTTGGCTTATCCATAAAATTATAACTAATTATGATATCCCCAATATAAGTTTGTTTAGATATCTTTATCTTTTTACTGAATGGAAAAGACAAAACATCTGTAGATTTATCTTTATTTCTAAAATTTTTATTCAATTTTTTGATATTTCTATTGTTAGAGAGCAACAATGTAAGACTAACTTTTTTGTTTATAAATTTAAATTTTTTCGGAAGTGATTTACAAATTTTTCTAAAAAAAAGCTCTTTTTTCTTTAGTCTTTTAGACCAAGCCTTCTCCTCTGAGAAGACGTTAATATTAATCATTATTTGAGTAAGCTTTTACTATTTTTGAGACAAGTGGGTGTCGCACAACATCAAAATGATCAAAATCAACGACTGATATCTCATTTAAATGACCTAGCAATTCTTTAGATTTAACTAAACCTGACATGCTTTTATTAGGCAGGTCTATTTGCGTTGGATCACCATTGACAACTATTTTTGAATTTTCTCCAATACGAGTCAAAAACATTTTAATTTGGGTGTCAGTTGCATTTTGAGCTTCATCTAAAATAGCATAAGAATTCTTTAATGTTCTTCCTCTCATAAACGCTAAAGGTGCAATTTCAATATCCCCAACTTCAATCATTCTCTGAATCTTATCAAAATCAAAAAGATCATAAAGTGAATCATATAATGGTCTTAAATATGGATCAACTTTTTCTTTCATGTCTCCAGGTAAAAAACCCAAACGTTCACCCGCTTCAACTGCTGGTCTTGATAAAATTATTCTTTCAACTTTTTTTTCTAATAACATTGTAAGACCCACTGCTACTGCTAAAAAAGTTTTTCCAGTACCAGCAGGACCAGCTGAAATTATAATATCACTCTGTCTTAAAGCTCTTACATATTCTTTTTGTTTTTCAGACCTTGGAATAATAGATTTTTTTGGTGTTTTAATAATATCTGTTACATTGTTATTTTTAACTTTCTCATTAATCATAAATTTATCTACAGATGAGACTATATCTTTATCTTCTATACTGCCGTTGTTAATAAATTGATTGGCTAAAAATTGAATTGCATTCTTAACTATTTCATTTTTTTGAGGGTTAGATTTAATTAATATTGAATTACCTCTAGAATACAAACTAGATTGAGTAATTTTCTCTAGTTCTTTAAGATTTTTATTAAACTCACCAGCAATACCCATTAATAAATCGTTATCATGAAAAATCACACTTAAAGAATTATTGTCTGAATAAACAAATTTAAGTGAAGGGTCGATATTTTTTTTTATTACACCGCTCAATTGCTATGCTACCCTTTGATTTGTATTATTAATTATTTCTCCAAATAAAGTACTTCTATTAGTTTGTTTGATTTTTACTGACACAATTTTTCCAATATCTTCTTTTTTACCATTAAAGATAACTGATGTCATATATTCAGAACGTCCAAAAACTTGAGTTTTATCATCAGTCAAATTTTCAACCAAAACATTTAAAATCTTATTTTCTAAAGATTTATTCATTCTGATTTGATTTTCAAATAATTGGGTTTGGATTTTTTCTAGCCTTTTAATAGAAATTTTTTTTTCTATTAATTTTAAATCAGCAGCAACTGTTCCTGGTCTTGGACTAAAAATAAAAGAATATGAGTTAATAAACTTTATTTTTTTAATTAGATTAAATGTATCTTCAAAATCTTGGTCTTCTTCTCCTGGATAACCAACAATAAAATCACTGGAAAACTCTATATTGGAGTTAATTTCTTTCAACTTATCAAATATTTTTAAGTATTCATTTATCGTGTGTTTTCTATTCATAAGATCTAAAATTTTGTTAGATCCACTCTGCACTGGTAAATGAACTAATGGCATTAATTTCTTAGATTTCCTATAAACCTCAATTAAGTCTTCAGTCATATCTTTGGGGTGTGATGTTGTATATCTTACTCTTTCGATTGAAGAAATTTTTTCAATTTCTATAATTAAATTTGATAATCTGTATCCTTCAGCATTATAAGCATTAACATTTTGACCTAGTAAAATTATTTCCTTTGCTCCATTATCAGCTAAATATTTAGCTTCATCCAGAATCTGTTTGAACGGCCGAGAGTATTCAGGTCCTCGTGTATATGGTACAACACAAAAATGACAAAACTTATCACAGCCCTCTTGAATAGTTAAAAACGAAGAAACTTTTCCCGACTCATTTTTAATTTTACTTAAATATTTAAATTTAGAGACTGCATCAAACTCTGTTTCTTCAATTTTTTTTTTGTTTTCAATGTGATTTAAAATTGTGTCATTGATTTTATGATAAGATTGAGGCCCAATTACTAAATCTATATAAGGTTCTCTTTTTAACATTTCTTGATTTTCTGCTTGAGCAACACATCCTGCAATAATCACTAATGGTTTTTGTTTATTTCTAAAAATTTTCTTTACTCTTCCTATCTCATGATAAACTTTTTCTTTTGCTTTATCTCTTATATGACATGTATTTAATAAATAACAATTTGCATCCTCATAGTTTTCTGTTTTTTGATAACCAATTTTTTTTACCGAATCATATATTCTGTTTGAGTCATACTCATTCATTTGACAACCAAATGTTTTAATAAATATTTTTTGATTCATATTATTGAGATTTTTTTTTAACCCCATATAGCTCTAGTTTATGATCAACCAGAGTATAGCCATATTTTTCTGCAACTTTTTTTTGAAGTTTTTCAATCTCTTCATCTACAAATTCTATTATTTCTCCCGACTTAACATCTATTAGATGGTCGTGATGTCCTTCATTTAATTCCTCATACCTAGCCTTGCCCCCTTTAAATTCATGCTTGGCAAGTATGCCAGATTCTTCAAATAATTTTACCGTTCTATAAACTGTTGCAATGCTAATTTTAGAGTCAATTCTAGATACTCTATTATACAATTCATCTACATCTGGATGGTCGGTTGACTCAGACATAACTTGTGCAATTACTTTTCTTTGATCGGTTAACTTAACTCCTTTGGATAAGCATTTTTGCTCTATTGTTTCTGACATATTTTAATTTAACTTATATAAATAGGATTAATCAAATTTTTTTTAATTTTAAATTTATTGCACAAATTAGGTATATTTTCATAGCTAATATCTTCTTCATTTTTAAAATCCTCAAGACTATAACAATAATAATCTATTCTTTTTGCTACATTAAAAGCTTTAACAACAGATAAAGAGTTTCTTATCCCAGCAAAGCTTCCTGGGCCTCTATTAACATATATTTCATTAATATCACTTATTTTTAAACAATGAGTGTTTAAAAAATCACCAATAATTATAGTTAACTTTTCATAATTAATTTTAGTATTCTCATGAGTAATATTATAAATATTATCAATAGTAATGATCATTAAAAATATTTTTTTATTAGCAGCGTCTATTATAAGCTTTTTCATTTTTATTTTTTTTTTAAATACAAATTCTAATTCAGATGAAAATAATATCAAATATTATTCTAATGATGAGGGTATTTTATCACTAATGTATCATCGTTTTAATGAGTCTAGGTACCCTTCAACAAACATTCAAATGGAATTTTTTAAAAATCAAATAAAAATTGTTAAAAACTTTGGCTACAATTTTTATAACCCCCATGATATTGATAAAAACTTTAGTGTTCCTAGAGTAAATAAAGAAATACTTATAACTATTGATGATGCTTTTCAGTCATTTTATTTAGAGGCATGGCCTTACCTTAAAAAAAACAAGATACCATTTATTTTATTTGTATCAACTGAACCTGTTGGTAAAAAAGGATACATGACCTGGGATCAAATAAGAGAGATTGAGGTGGAAGAGTTTGTCTTTATAGGACATCATTCTCATTCTCATGAATATCTTATTGATAAAACGAATAATCAATTTATTCTAGATATAGAGCAAGCTAATCAAATATTTTTAAAAGAAATTGGATATATACCAAATTTATTTTCTTATCCATTTGGTGAATATTCAAAATTTATGCGAGATTATATTTCTCAAAACTTCGATTTTGGTTTTGGTCAACATTCGGGTATTATAGACATTAATAAAGATAAATTTGAACTACCTAGATTTCCAATCAATGAACATTATGGTGATTTGAAAAGATTTACATCAATTATAAATACATTTCCTCTTGAATATAAAAAATTATTTCCTTTGGAAAAAAAACTAACCAAAAAAAGTAATCCGCCTAAATTTAAAGTAGAATTTTTTAAAGAACAAAAAAATTTAGAAAATATAAATTGTTATTCAAATGAAGGGGATAAATGGGAAAAATCTAAACCCATTATATCTAATCAAATATTAACTTTGCAGTTTAGAAAACCTTTTAAGCCAAGAAGAGGTAGAATAAACTGCTCACTTAATGACAATGGAAAGTGGCGATGGTTTGGAGTTCAATTTATTATAAAAGAAAATTAAATAAGGCTCTCTAAATTAATGCTTGAGGGTAATAATTTGGCATCATCAAAATCTTTTAATTTATTCTGAAGAATAATTTTTTGCAAAACCTCAACATATTGGTTTCCTGTTTCTGCGTATTTATTTAAATATTTTGAAAGTTCTAAACTATCTAGAGGTTTATCTGCATCGCGAGATTCAGCTCTAGCTTTTCTAAAGTTCTTGTAGGTTGAATGAGTATTTAAGTTCCTCTGGTAAGCTCTAACAGATGCCTGTAATACGTTAAATTTCATAACCTTATGGTCTTCACCCTCTTTAGCATCCTTTGGTTTTAATCCCTCTCCAGACCAAGTCCACTGACCGAATAATGCATTACCTTCTTGGGCAAATCTTGAGGTGCCCCATCCAGTTTCTTTTGCTGCTTGGGCAATTGCTAGTGACACAGGTATCTCATCCATTCTAATCTTTAAAATAGATAAATCTCTTGAGGTTACTCCATACTGTTTATATTTTTTTATAAGCCAGTTTTTTTCGACATCTGTATTATTACTTTTATTAATAATATTAAAAAGCGTTTTTCTATCCATTCTAATATTATGATTTTCTTTTATAATTAAAGGTAAAATAATTTGAATAAAAAAATCTTTTCTTTTTTTTGTATTTTCTATCATTTTAATTTCTTGAGGCAACAGAGTTAGGGCAACTGGTTTAACTAATTTAGTTTTTCTAACATCTTTTAAATTATAGTCAGTATCTTCAAATAATTGTTTTATGGTTGAGGCACTCAATCTAACTGTGTCAGACTCTAAGTCATTTAAACTAAAGATATCAAACAATAAATCATCTTCATTTATAGTTTCATTATAATTTTTGTTATTATTTTTTTCATCAAGAGTATATGCTAAAATTTGTTTAGAGTTGTTTGTGAATTCCTTAGTATTTAAATTTTTGTCAGCAAAATTGATTATAATCGGTGAAACATAAAAAAAAGAAATTACAATACAACTACTTAAAAAAATTCTTGCTATTGATGTAAGGGTCTTTAGTTCCAAGACATCTAAATTTTTTTTATTTTTTTTTATTTTCATGTTCTTGTTCTTGTTCTATTCTGCAACAACTTCTTTTACTTCTGGCAAATAATGACAGAGAAGGTTTTGGACACCTTGTTTTAATGTCATAGTCGAACTTGGGCACCCTGAGCAACTACCTTGTAATTGAACTTTTACCACACCATCCTTAAATTCTTTAAACTTAATATCTCCACCATCTCTTGCTACAGCAGGTCTTATTTTTTCATCTAAAATTTTTACAATTTTTTGCTCAATACCTTCTAGATCAGGACTGGGTTCCACTAAATTTTCATCAATTACAAATTGTTTACCTTCAGAATAAAAATCATTAATAAATGAAATTACTATATGTTTTATATCGTCCCATTTGTTTACATCGTTCTTGTTTACTGAAATAAAATCTTCTCCTAAAAAAACTCCTTCAACACCATTGATAGAAAGTATATTTCTTACCAGGTCATTATTAAGCTCATCTTTTTTTGTAATTTCATAAGAACCGCTATTTGAAACTTTCTTTCCTGGAAGAAATTTTAATGCATTTGGGTTCGGAGTTACCTCAGTTTGAACAAACATAATTTATATATAGTTAATATTTAAGAAATTAACACTTGATAATAAATTTTAACTAAAAACCCACTATTTCTTTAATCTTTTTAATCTTTTTTGATGCTATTAAATCTGCTTTTTCAAAACCATCATTAAGGATTTTATCCAAATATGTTTTATCGTTTAATAATTTTTTTATTTCTATTGATATAGGTTCAATTTTATCAACCAAGGCTTGTGATAAATTTTCTTTAAATTCTGAAAAATTTTTTCCCACAAACCTCTCTACTGAGTCTTCTAAATTAGAGTTTGTTAAACTTGCAAAAATACCAATAAGGTTTTTTGCTTCTAGTCTTTCGTCTAATTCTTTTACATTTATTGGCATTGGCATTGGATCTGTTTTTGCTTTTTTAATTTTATTAATTATTTGATCCTTATCATCTGTTAAATTTATTCTACTTAAATCTGATAATTCAGATTTACTCATTTTTTTTGATCCATCTTTAAGACTCATTATTCTTGAGAATTCTTTTTGAATTAAGGGTTCTGGAACTTGCAAAAAATTATCTATTTCAAAATCATTATTAAATTTTTGGGCTATGTCTCTACATAATTCTAAATGTTGTTTTTGATCGTCGCCAACAGGTACATGCGTTGCGTCGTAAAGCAAAATATCAGCAGCCATTAATACAGGATAAGAATAAAGCCCCATACTTGCCTTTTCCTTATCTTTACCAGCTTTTTCTTTAAATTGTGTCATCCTGTTCAACCAACCCATTCTAGCCACACAACCTAGTATCCAAGCTGCCTCAGCATGAGCTGCTACTCTCGATTGATTAAAAATAATACTTCTTTCTGGATCAATTCCACTTGCAACAAAAGTTGCAACAGTTGTTCTAATATTATTTTTTAATTCTTTTGGATCTTGTTTTACTGTAATTGCATGTAAATCAACTACACAAAAAATACATTTATTATCAATATCGTTATTTAATTCTACAAAGTTTTTTATTGCGCCCAAATAGTTTCCTAAATGAAGATTACCTGTGGGCTGAACACCTGAAAAAATTTTTTTAGACATATAATTAGTACTTTAATTTAATATCACTCATTTTAAAAGCTTTGATCAAATATGAAACAAATAAATAAAAAAATAAACCTAATACAACACTAATAATTAAATAAAATGATTTTAAAGTTTGATTGAATGATAGTTCATCTTGGAAATAAGTTATTAAAAAGTTAAAAATTATACCCATAACAACAGATGCAATAATTATTTTCATAAATCTTATTAAAAAAATCTTATTAAAACTGAATAAATTTTTATTTTTTAAAAAGACGAACAAAAATATGGCATTAAACCATGATGAAATAGTTGTTGCTATCGGAATTATAATAAAACCTATTTCATTAAAATAATAAATACTAATCAAAATATTTAAAATTACTGATATTAAAGAAATATAAAATGGAATTTTAGTATTCTGATTAGCAAAGAAAAAACTAGAAAAAACTTTTATTAAAGAAAAAGCGGGAAGCCCCAAGGCAAAATAATACAGAGCTTGACCAGAGTTTATAACCGAAACTTCATCAAAAGAACCATAACCAAATAAAGCTGAAATAATTTGTTCTGAACCAATTAATAACGCAACTGATGCTGGAAGACTTAAAAATAAACTTAATTCCAAAGCTTTGTTTTGAATTAATAAAATTTTATCTTTTTTCTTAGATTGAATATGTTTTGAAAGCTGAGGTAGAACAACAACACCTATTGCTATGCCTGCAATAGCTAAGTTTATTTGATAAATTCTGTCAGCATAATATAGATAAGAAACTGCACTTGCCTGAAAAGAAGCAATTATAGTGCCAACCAAAATATTAATCTGCGTAACTCCTGAAGAAAAAATACTTGGTAAAAGTTTTTTAAAAAATATTTTAATCTTATTGTCAATTTTAATTTTAAAATTAAACTTTAATGAATAGAACTTCTTAACAAATTTATACAAAAAAATTAATTGTAAAATACCTGCTAATGAAACTCCATAAGACAGATAATAAACGAGATGATCCCCTAATGATTTTGAAAAAAATAAAATTCCAATTAAGATTACATTCAAAATAATAGGAGCTGCTGATGCTGCAGCAAATTTATTATGAGAATTTAAAATTGCAGAAAAAAATGATGCTAAACTTATAAAAAATAAAAATGGAAAAGTTATTCGAGTTAAATTAATTGCAAGTTCCATTTTTTCAAAATCATCAATAAATCCAGGTGCAATAATTGAAACAAATGCTGGCATAAAAATTTGCACAAGAAGAACTAAAAACAACAATCCTATAAGTAAAAGATTAAAAATATTGTTTGCAAATTTATTTGATTTAATTTTTCCTCTTGTTATTTCTGAAGCATAACTTGGGACAAAAGCTGCATTAAAAGTTCCCTCAGAAAATAGCCTTCTAAAGGTATTTGGAATTCTAAATGCTACAAAAAAAGCATCTGCTAAAGGGCCTGTCCCAAGAAAGATAGCAATCAATATGTCTCTTAGATAACCAAGCAATCTGCTTATTAAGGTAAAAAAACCGAATGTACCAGTTGACTTAAGTAAGTTCATAAATCATATTAGTCTTAATTTTACCCTATTTGTATATCTTATTACCATAAATGAAAAAAACAAACATTGATCACTACACAGATAAAGAAGCTTTAGAATTTCATAAAAATAAAAGGCCTGGAAAGATTGAGATTATTTCTTCAAAAAATATGACCACAAAGAGGGATCTTGCTTTGGCATACTCGCCAGGTGTTGCCGCACCTGTTAGAGAGATCAGCAAAAACCCTGAGGCTGCCTACGATTATACGAGTAAAGGAAATTTAGTAGCCGTAATCAGTAACGGTTCTGCAATTTTAGGAATGGGTAATTTAGGTGCACTTGCCTCAAAACCTGTGATGGAAGGTAAAGCAGTTTTGTTTAAGAGATTTGCTGATATTGACTCAATAGATCTAGAAATTGATTGTAACGATGCTGATGAAATTATTAATTCAATCAAAAATTTTGCACCAAGTTTTGGTGGAATAAACTTAGAAGATATAGCTGCACCTGACTGTTTTATAATTGAACAAAAATTAAAAGAAATTTTGGATATTCCAGTTTTTCATGACGATCAACATGGGACTGCCATAATAACAACGGCAGCACTAATAAACGCATTAGATATTAGTGGTAAATCAATTAAAGATATTAAAGTAGTTGTTAATGGAGCGGGTGCATCAGCTATTGCATGCACAGAGTTATTTAAAAATTTTGGTGTTCAACAAGAAAATGTAATTATGCTTGATAGAAAAGGTGTAATTTATAAAGGCAGAACAGAAGGAATGGATAAGTGGAAATCTAAACATGCTAATGAAACTAATTTACGAACTCTTGAAGAAGCAATTAATGGTGCGGATGTTTTTCTAGGTTTGTCTGCAAAAGGTGCACTAAAAAAAGAATTAGTAAAGACAATGTCTAAAAACCCAATTATTTTTGCATGCGCCAACCCTGATCCAGAAATTACTCCCGAAGAAATTAACGAAGTAAGAGACGACGCTATTATTGCAACAGGTAGGTCAGATTACCCGAATCAAGTAAATAATTTAATTGGGTTTCCTTATATTTTTAGAGGTGCATTAGATGTTAGATCAAAAACAATTAATGAAGAAATGAAAGTTGCGGCAGCAAAAGCAATTGCTGAACTTGCAAGAGAAGATGTTCCTGATGAAGTTGTTGCTGCTATGGGTGGAGAAAGACCACATTATGGAAAAGATTATATTATACCATCAACTTTTGATCCAAGATTAATAAGTGTTATTCCTGTAGCTGTTGCAAAAGCTGCTATGGATAGTGGGGTTGCAAGAAAGAATATTGATGATTTTGAAATATATAAAGATCAGCTCAAACAAAGGCTTGATCCGACTGTAACTATTATGCAAGGAATAAATTCTTATATCAAAAAAAATCAAAAAAAAATTGTTTTTGCTGATGGAGAAGACGAAAATACTCTTAAAGCAGCAATTGCATTTAAAAATTCAAAATTAGGAATTCCAATTCTTGTTGGTAAAGAAGATAGAATAAAAGAACAAATAAAAAATATTGGTTACAGTGAAAATTTTGATATTGAAATCGTAAACTCTAAGAACGAAGAAAAAAGAAATAAATATGTTAAACATTTATTTCAAAAATTACAAAGACAAGAAGGCTTACTAGAAAGAGACTGTGATCGACTTGTCAGAAATGATAGAGTCATATGGGCAACTAGTATGGTTGCATGTGGAGATGCAGACGGAGCGGTAACTGGTAATACTAGGCGTTTTGGGGCTTCCCTTGAAAAAATTAAGCAGGTTGTTAATGTTAGAGATGGGGAAATCATGTTTGGACTGAATATGGTAGTATACAAAAGTAAAACAATTTTTGTCGGAGATACAAGTGTTCATGAATATCCAACTTCAGAGCAATTGGCAAAAATAGCAATTTCTACTGCAAGAGTTGTAAGACTTTTTGGCTTTGAACCTAAAGTTGCATTTGTTTCTCACTCCACCTTTGGTCAGCCACTTACCAGCAGAACAAAACATATAAGGAGAGCAGTTGATATCTTAAAAGAAAAAAAAGTTGATTTTGAATTTGATGGAGATATGCAGCCTGATGTAGCACTAGACTCAAAATATGAGGAGCTTTATCCTTTTTCAAAAATTGTTGGTAAGGCAAATATTTTAATTATGCCCGGACAACATAGTGCAGCAATATCTTATAAAATGATGAAAACTTTGGGAGAAACAAAGGTGATAGGACCCTTGTTAATTGGACTTGGCCTTCCTGTTGAGATTGCTCCACTTAGAACATCAACATCAGAAATAATTAATTTAGCTTCAATTGCCGCTTATTCCGCAGATGTTATTGATTATAAGAGGTAAATTTATTCTTTTTGGATTCTTAAATCTTCAACAAGAATAATACTTGCGATAACATCCTCAACATCAAGTATCTCTTTAGCCTCACTTATTACTAAATTTTTTTCTTCGGCTGTGGTTGCAATGCCATAAACATAAATCTTTTTCTTATATGTGTCTATTTGATAATTGGTTGCTTTAATATTTTTATTTAAAATTAAAGCCGTTCTAAATTGGGCTGTAATAATAATATCTTTGGAAGATTGTTTAAAATTAAATTCTTCTTTAATTTTAATATCATTACGCACAGATCGGGCACCTTTTGTTTCCCAGGCTAACTTTGTTATCTGTAGTTTTTCTTCCGGATTCTCTACTTTGCCTGTAAGAAAAATTCTTCCATCTAACACTTTAGATTTTACTGATAAAAGATATTTTTTATCACTAACTATAATTCGAGTTGATAAATTTTTTTGCATAATTGAGTCATCTATTTGGGTTCCAAGAGTTCTTGGATCTAATGCAACAGACACTCCAGTTCCAAAAAGACCTTTTGAAGAAACTCCCACACAACTTGAAAAAATAATTCCTATTAAAATTATAAATATAAATTTAATTTTCATTCTTAATCTTTAAACAATAATTGTAAATTTCTTTTTTTGGTACATCTGTATTTTTACTAATAAAGTTTGTTATTTCTTTTACAGTTAATTTATTAATCATTTCCTTTATAGTAATCTTATCTGATTCACTAAGTTTTTGTGAAATTTTTTTATTCTCTTTTTTTTCAGAAATAACAACTGTAAGCTCACCTTTTGGTTCTTTGGCAAATAGCTCTAGATCATCAATATTTTTTCTAATAAATTCTTCATATAGCTTTGAGATTTCTCTACAAAAGACTATTTTCCTACCATTAAAATTTTTTTTTAATTCAGGTATTACTTTATTAATTTTTTTAGGAGATATAAAAAATACAAATGAACCATCAAAACTTGAGAACTTTTTCAAGTCATTTTTTAAAGTTTGTTTTTTGTCAGGCAAGAAGCCATAGAAGAAAAATTTTTCAGAAAACCCACTAATCGATATCGCTGTTGCAACAGCTGATGGCCCTGGTATGGGAATAACTTTAATATCGCTTTTAACACATTCGTTAATTAAAATTGCACCAGGATCAGAGATACTTGGTGTACCAGCATCAGAAATTAAAGAAATTGTTTCACCCAATCTTAAAAGGTCAATTATCTTATTTATGTTTTTTTTTTCATTAAATTTATGATTTGAGATTAATTTAGATTTTATTTCATACCTATTTAATAAATTTTTTGAAACTCTAGTATCTTCACAAAGAATGTAAGTTGATTTTTTTAATGTTTCGATAGCTCTAAGGGTAATATCTTTTAAATTACCTATTGGAGTTGAAACCAAATAAAGACCATTTTCATTATCTTTTATTTGAGATTGTGATTGTGATTTTATAATCATAATTAAGCTTAAAAAATATTATACTACCATCAAAATGAACAAATTTATTAAAATTATTTTTTTTGTCTTATTGAATTTATCTTTGATATTTTTACACGCAGCTAAAGCTGCAGAGAAAATAAAAATTGGTCTTTTGGTGCCAATGACAGGTTCCAACAAAAATTTGGGTCAATCAATTATTAAGGCTGTAAGATTAGCCGTAAGAGATATTGATAGTAGTTTAATCGAAATTATACCGAAAGACACGGCTTCAAAACCTAACACAACTCTTAGGTCTGCATTTGAATTAAAAGAGATGGGTGTGAGAGTGGTTATAGGTCCTATATTTCATGAGAGTATAACATACTTGGATGAAATAAAAGATCTCACCTTTTTGTCTTTAACAAATAAAAATTTAGATCTTCCAAAAAATGTAATTTCTGCAGGAATTAATTCTACATCACAGCTAAACACTATAAAAAAATTTTTAGAAATAAATAATATTAAGCGAACTATTTTTTTGACACCTATGCAAGATTATGAGTTTGAAGTTAAAGAGGGAATTAAAAATTCTAGAATTAAAATTTTTAAAGATTATGCATATGACACAGAACCTACAAAATTAACCAATCAAATAGAAAAGATTACTAATTATAAAATTAGGAAACAAAATTTAGAAGATGAGATTTATAGAATTAAAAATTCCAATGAGAAAAATAAAGAGAGAAGAATTAAACAATTAGAAAAAAAATATACTCTAGGAGGTTTAAATTTTGATGCAGTAATAATTGCAGATTTTGAAGAAAGTTTAAAAAGTGTAAGTACTTCACTTTTGTATACAGATGTATCACCAAAAAATAAATATTTTATAACTTTAAACCAATGGTTTGATGAAAGTTTGTTAAATGAAGAAGATATTCAGCCGATTTATTATCCTTCTATAAATAGAAATAATTTTGATAATTATAAAAATAAATTTTTTAACGAATATAATGAAAACCCTACCCACCTATCTTTACTGAGTTATGATCTTGTGGGTCTTGTTTATTATTTATCTTTAAAAACAAATATTTCAAACATAAACAAAATTTTCAAAAAGAAAAATTCATTTAAGGGAAAAATAGGAATTTTTGATATCAAAAATAATAAAATTAACCACAGATTAAATTTTTATAAAATTGAAGATAAAAAAATTATAGAAATTTTTTAATTTTTTTAAAAGCTACAGAACGGTGATCAATTTTATATTTTTCTGAAGATCTCATCTCACCAAAAGTTTTTTTTTTATTTTTTGGAACAAATATAGGATCATAGCCAAATCCATTTTTTCCCTTAGGTTCAATTGAAATGTAACCTTCAACTTTTCCGAAAACAGAAGTGATTTTTTTTTCTAAATCATAAATTGATAAAGCACAAATAAATCTTGCTTTAATTTTTTTTTGCTTCCAATTTTTATCTTTTTTAGTTAGCTCACGATAAACCTTTTGAATAGCCTTTTTAAAATTTCCTTCTTTTCCAGCCCATCTTGCAGAATAAATACCCGGATCTTTATTCAAAATGTCAATTTCTAGACCAGAATCATCAGCCAAACATATAAGTTGTGTTTTTTTAGAAAAATGTTTTGCCTTAATGATTGAATTTTCTTCAAAAGTCACCCCATCTTCTTTTGGGCTTTTAAGCTTAAAATCAGCTGTTGAATAGGTTTTGATATATTTTGGTAATAAATCTCTTATTTCCCTATATTTGCCTTTGTTATTGGTTCCTATAAGTAGTTTTAAGATTTTTTTCATTAATACCTAGCAATTTTAAAATTTCTTACCATATATGCTGACATGGAAAAAGAAGAAAACCTTAATCAAGAAGTTGAAACAAAAAATTCTTCAGAGGACATAGGTAAGACTGAAGAACCACAGGAAGAGATTCAAGCTGAATCAAATGATGAGATAAAAGAAAAAGAGATTTCTCCTGAAGATAAAATAAAAGAATTAGAAGATAAACTCGCAAGAGCATTTGCTGAGATGGAAAATCAAAGAAGAAGATTTGAAAAAGAAAAAGATGATGCATTTGATTACGGAGGTTTTACATTTGCAAAGGAAGCGTTAAATCTAATTGATAACTTAGAACGATCAAAATTAATTCTAGAAAACGATGAAACTCTTAAAGATACTGAGGCTTTAAAAAAAACACTGGAACATTTTGATATAATTAACAAAGATTTAATTTCTATTTTTACTAAAAATAGTATTAAGGCAATTGATTGCCTTAATAAAAAATTAGATCCCAATTTCCACCAGGCAATGATGGAAATAGAAGATGATCAAAAAGAGCCAGGAACAATCGTTCAAGAAGTTCAAAAAGGTTTTATGATAAAAGATAGATTACTTAGACCATCATTGGTTGGTGTTTCAAAAAAAACAGAAAATAAAGATCAAAAAGATGAGGAAATAAAGGAAATTTAGACAAAAATAATATTTGTTCGAACTTGTAGAATAAAAATTAACACATATATGAAAGAGAGAAATTAAATTATGAGCAAAATTATAGGTATAGATCTTGGAACCACAAACTCTTGTGTATCAATCATGGAGGGTAGCCAACCAAAAGTTTTAGAAAATGCAGAGGGTGCTAGAACAACTCCTTCTGTTGTAGCTTTTACTGATGATGGTGAAAAATTAGTTGGTCAGCCCGCTAAAAGACAAGCCGTAACAAATCCAGAAAATACAATTTTTGCTGTAAAAAGATTAATTGGAAGAAATTTTGAAGACTCAACTGTTAAAAAGGATATTGCAGCTGCTCCATTTAAAATTGTTAACTCAGAAAAAGGAGATGCTTGGATTGAATCAAGAGGAGAAAAATACTCACCTTCACAAATATCAGCTTTTATTTTAATAAAGATGAAAGAAACAGCTGAAAAATATCTAGGACAAGAAGTAACTAAGGCAGTAATAACTGTACCTGCCTACTTTAATGATGCACAAAGACAAGCAACAAAAGATGCTGGTAAGATTGCTGGACTAGAAGTATTAAGAATTATAAATGAGCCTACTGCTGCTTCACTAGCATATGGCCTAGATAAGAAAAAAGAGAATAAAAAAATTGCGGTATATGATTTGGGTGGTGGAACTTTTGATGTGTCCATTCTTGAGTTGGGTGATGGTGTTTTTGAGGTTAAATCTACAAATGGTGATACATTTTTAGGTGGAGAAGATTTTGATAACACAATAGTTGATTATTTAGTTGGTGAGTTCAAAAAAGACAATGGAATTGATCTAAGATCTGACAAGCTAGCTCTTCAAAGGTTAAAAGAGGCTGCTGAAAAAGCAAAAATTGAACTTTCTTCAACTGAACAAACAGATATTAATTTACCATTTATTACGGCAGATAAAACTGGTCCAAAACATATTAATTTAAAAATGACCAGAGCAAAACTAGAAGCTCTTGTAGAAAATTTAATTGCTAGGACATTGCCACCTTGTCAAACAGCTTTAAAAGATGCTGGTATGACAGCAAATGAAATTGATGAAATTGTAATGGTTGGTGGAATGACTAGAATGCCAAAAGTACTTTCAGAGGTTAAAAACTTTTTTGGAAAAGATCCAAATAAAAGTGTTAATCCAGATGAGGTTGTAGCAATGGGTGCTGCCATTCAAGCAGGTGTACTTCAAGGTGATGTGAAAGATGTGTTGCTGTTAGATGTAACCCCACTTTCTCTGGGAATTGAAACATTAGGTGGTGTATCAACTAAACTAATTGAAAAAAATACAACAATACCGACAAAAAAAAGCCAAGTATTCTCTACAGCTGAAGATAGTCAACCAGCAGTATCCATTAGGGTGCTTCAGGGTGAGAGAGAAATGGCAACTGATAATAAAATGTTAGGAAATTTTGAATTAGTTGGTATTGCTCCTGCGCCAAGAGGAGTACCTCAAATTGAGGTGACTTTTGATATTGATGCAAATGGAATAGTAAGTGTTTCAGCTAAAGATAAAGGAACTGGTAAAGAACAGAAAATTCAAATCCAAGCCTCTGGTGGTTTAAGTGATGAAGAAATTGAAAAGATGGTTAAGGATGCTGAGGCTAATAAAGATGAAGATAAAAAGAAAAGAGAATCTGTAGATCTAAGAAATCAAGCAGATACTTTAATTCATTCAACTGAAAAAAACCTTAAAGAACATGGTGCTAAAATTTCAGATGCAGAAAAAAAAGCCATTGAGGATGCATCATCTAGTTTAAAAGAAGCTTTAAAAGGAACTGACAATGAAGACATCAAAAAGAAAAATGAAACTTTAGTTCAAGCTTCAATGAAATTAGGAGAGGCTATTTATAAGTCTCAAGAAAAAAAACCAGATACACCAAGCGATGAAGGAAAAAAAGATGATAATGTAGTTGATGCAGACTTTGAAGAAGTAAAAGAAGAAGTAAAAGAAGAAGTAAAAGAAGAAGATAAAGAAGAAGATAAAGAAAAAAGCGCTTAAATCTCTAAACAACTATCATTTTAGGATAATTTATGGCTAAAAGAGATTTTTATGATGTCTTGGGTGTTAGCAAGAACGCAAGTCCTGAAGAATTAAAATCAGCATATAGAAAACTAGCAGTTAAACATCATCCTGACAAAAATCCTGGTGACAAAACTTCTGAAGATAAATTTAAAGAAGCTAGCGAAGCGTACGGTATTCTTTCAGATCAAGAAAAAAAACAAAATTATGATAATTTTGGTCATGCCGCATTTGAAGGTGGCGGTGGCAGACAAAGTAGTGGTTTTGGTGGTGCTGACTTTTCAGATATTTTTGAAGATTTTTTTGGAGATTTTGGGGGTGGTGGAAGATCGAGAGGCAGCAAAGGCTCTAGTAATAGAGGTTCAGATTTAAGATATGATTTATCAATTACTCTTGAAGAGGCGTATGGGGGTAAAAAACAAGACATAAAATTTTCTACAACAGAAAAGTGTAACACATGTAAAGGTAATGGCTCTAAACCTGGCCATTCTCCTGACAAATGCACGTATTGTGGAGGAAATGGAAAAATAAGATCTAATCAAGGCTTTTTTACCGTTCAACAAACTTGTCCTCAGTGCAATGGAAATGGTGAAGAAATAACCAACCCATGTAGTGATTGCAATGGCCAAGGTAAGAAACAAGCTTCAAAAAAAATATCTGTAACAATACCAAAAGGTGTTGATGATGGAACAAGAATAAGGCTAGCTGGAAAAGGTGAGGCTGGAAGCAGAGGTGGGGCTACAGGTGATTTATATCTTTTTATTAATGTTAACTCGCATGATTTATTTAAAAGGTCAGATGAAAATTTATTTTTTGAATTTCCAATATCAATAGCTGATGCAGCACTTGGAACAACAATTGAAATACCAATAATTGATGGTGGTAAAGCAAAAATAAAAATACCAGACGGAACTCAGAATGGAAAACAATTTAGACTGAAGGGTAAAGGTATGCCTTTTATGAGAAGAGGTGATTATGGAGACTTGTATGTTCAAGTTAATACAGAAGTTCCTATATCTTTAAATAAACAACAAAAAGAATTACTTGAAAAATTTAGAGAAATAGAAAATGAAAAATCAAACCCAAATATAAAAAAATTTTTTCAGAAAGCAAAAAATTTTTGGAAAATTTAGAT
>ENA-OSJC01000980-OSJC01000980.1-marine-metagenome-genome-assembly--contig:-NODE-980-length-25365-cov-12.961523_pt1 | contig 25365 bp, 32 predicted proteins | sample MGYA00237885_ERZ534234 | MGnify/ENA primary metagenome ERZ534234 (study PRJEB26413, sample SAMN06343907) | marine metagenome | isolation source: coastal waters | place: Atlantic Ocean: West Antarctic... | reverse complement strand
GACCCTGGAAAATGTTTATCTAAGGCATATGACATGGTTATAAATGGTTGGGAGATGGGAGGTGGGTCAATTCGTATCCATAAATCAGATCTACAATCTAAGGTATTTAAAGCTTTAGGAATATCAGAAGAAGATGCGAAAGAAAAGTTTGGATTTTTATTAAATGCTTTACAGTATGGAGCTCCGCCACATGGAGGAGTTGCATTTGGATTCGATAGAATAGTGACTTTATTAGCAGGCTCCGATTCTATTAGAGATGTAATAGCTTTCCCAAAAACACAAAAGGCCCAGTGTTTAATGACACAATCACCAAACAAAGTTGATGAAAAGCAGTTAAAGGAATTGCACATTAAGGTTAGAGCTTCAAATATTGAGCAAAAGAATGATTAGTGGCCTTAATCACTATAACCTTAGGTCCGAAGCTAAAATGATGGAAATTTTGAAAATTTTTTATATTGAAATTGTGGGGCTCGAATTAGGTGTTAGACCAGCATTTCAAAGTAATGGGTATTGGTTAAATGTTGGCGGTAAAGATATTCTTCATTTAAGTGAAGCAAAAAAAAATGACAATAACCCAGCTAACATAAAAAATACTTTTGATCATATGGCTTTTACTGCAAAGAATAAAGACAAATATATCAAAATTTTAGAAAAAAAAGAGATAAAATTTCATTTACGTGTTGTACCTGAAATAGGGACAGAGCAGATTTTTTTTAAAGATCCAGCTGGAAATGGAATCGAGTTAATTTTTTGTAAAACATGAGTAAGGACATGAAATGTCTGAAAACAAAAAAGTAAAAATATATATAGGTTTTGATCAAAGAGAGGCGATTGCTTACCATGCTTTTGTTCAGAGCCTTATTGATCATGCTTCAATTCCTTTAGATATAACTCCCCTTGCAGTTAAAACATTAAAAGGATATGAAGAAAAGCATGAAGACAAAAGTAACGATTTTGTTTACTCCCGCTTTTTAACCCCGTTCTTAAATGATTTTAAAGGTTGGGCAATTTTTGTTGATGGCGATATGATTTGTCAGGCAGATATTAAGGAATTACTCGACTTAAGAGATGCTTCAAAAGCATTACAGGTAGTTAAGCATGACTATAAAACCAAATCAAATCAAAAATATTTAGGAAATATTAATCAGGATTACCCCAGAAAAAATTGGTCCAGTGTTATTTTATGGAATTGCGCACACCCAAAACATAAACTTCTTACTCCAGATTTTATTGCAAACGAATCAGGAAAATATTTACATCGTTTTTCATGGCTTGAGGATAATGAAATTGGAGAATTGCCGAAAGAATGGAATTGGTTAGCAACTGAATATCCTAATAATGAGCAAGCTAATATAATTCATTACACTTTAGGGACCCCCTGTTTTAAAGATTATAGAGATACAGCAATGTCAGACATCTGGTTAAAAAAATATGATCGATTGAATGATGGAATGGAGGAATAATTATGAAGAGTTATCGCAAGGAATTATGGTTTGATGCTCCAGAAAGGATGCATTTTACCAATATTACTTCTGAGATTAGAGAATGTTTAGAGGAAAGTAAAATTCGAGAAGGCCTAGTATTGGTGAATGCAATGCATATTACCGCTAGTGTATTTATTAACGATGATGAGTCTGGGTTACATCACGACTATAAAAAATGGTTAGAGCATCTTGCCCCTCACGAGCCTGTTAGTGGTTATCGACATAATGATACTGGTGAAGATAATGCTGATGCGCATATGAAGCGTCAAGTTATGGGGAGAGAAGTTGTGGTTGCCGTAACAAATGGCCAGTTAGATTTTGGACCATGGGAGCAAATTTTTTATGGTGAGTTCGATGGAAAAAGAAAAAAGAGAGTTTTAGTAAAAATTATTGGCGATTAAATTGAATGTCAAAAATTTCGAATAAACTAGAAGATAGTAATTTAGAAAAATTTAACAAAACTATTGGGGAATTAAAAAATTCTTTAAAGGTAAACCCCAAAAATCATAATATTTATATTAGCCTTGGTAATGAATATTTGAAATTAAGTAGATTCGAGCTTGCATTTAAAAGTTATTTTTCAGCATATAATTTGGACTCAAAAAATGCAGATATTTCAGTTTGTATAGGAGTGGTTCATAGAGAAGTTGGAAATTATAATGATGCGGCTTCAGCATTCTTGAATGCGATAAAATTAGATAAAAATTGTATAAAAGCATATGTGGAGTTAAGCAATATTTATTTCAATTTAGGTCGGCATAAAGAAGGTTTGGAATATGTATATAAAGTGGATGGTTTTATTCAATTTCAAGTCGATAATGGATTTGCTGTTTTCAAAGGGAATATTTAAATGCAAAGAAATAAGGAAAAGATTGATTCTGGACCAAGCTTTATAGGTAGCTGGGATTTAAAAAACTCTGATTTATGCAGTGGCATGATTAATTTTTTTGAAAAAAATAAAAATAAACAGGTTCAAGGAGAGAGTGCAACTGGCCTTGACTTAGAAAGAAAGAATTCTATAGATATGGCAATATACCCAGCAGAACTGACTTTACCATCACATAAAATTTTTAATGATTATATGCAATATCTTTATGAATGTTATATGGATTATGCCGAGCAATGGCCATTTCTTAAAACTAATTTCCCAAAGTTAGATATTGGAGCGTTTAATATTCAGAAATATAATCCAGGGGGGCATTTTGCTAAAGTACATTCTGAAAGAGTTCATATAAGTTCATTACATCGATTATTTGCATTTATGACATATTTAAATGATGACTTTGAAGGCGGGAAAACAAGTTTTATTCACCACAATATAGAAATTGAACCAATGAAAGGTAAAACTTTAATATGGCCTGCAGAGTGGACTCATGCTCATAAAGGAAATATTGTAAAATCAGGGACAAAATATATAGCAACTGGTTGGATACATTTACCTATATCTTCATAAATTATTAAGTAAGATAAGTTAGATTTAATTTGCTGTTAAAATAAATGGTAATTGAAAATATTTAGGAGTACTAAACTTTATGGCGGGGCATTCAAAATGGGCAAATATTCAGCATCGAAAAGGTAGGCAGGATGCTAAGCGAGGAAAAATTTTCACCAAATTAGTGAAAGAGATTACTGTAGCTGCTCGATTAGGTGGAGGTGATGTAAATTTTAATCCAAGATTAAGAACTGCCGTCACAACTGCTAAAGAAGAAAGTATGCCAGCTGAAAATATTACTAGAGCTATAAAGCGAGGAACTGGTGAGTTAGAGGGTGTGAATTATGAAGAAATTCGATATGAAGGTTATGGGGTTAATGGCGCAGCAATTATTATTGATTGCTTAACTGATAACAAACAACGTGCAGTAGCAGATGTTAGGTTAGCCTTAAGTAAAAATGGAGGTAACTTAGGAACTGATGGCTGTGTTTCATATTTATTTAAGCATTGTGGAGATATTCTTTTTGCCCCAGGGATTAATTCTGATGAATTGGCAGAAATTGCAATTGATCTAGGGGCTGAAGATATTATTAATAATGATGATGGTAGTGTTGAGATAATTACACTTCCAAATGAATTTTTAAATGTCAAAGAAGGATTTGATAAAGCAGACCTTAAATATGTATTTGCTGAATTAACAATGAAAGCTGAAACTGAAAATGAATTAAAAGGGCCTGATGGAGAGAGGATGAGAAAAATTCTAGACTTTCTTGAGGATCTGGACGATGTTCAAGAAGTTTATACAAACGTTGTAATAGAGGATGATTAATTAAAATTACTAATAAAATTCTTGGGATTGATCCAGGATTGAGAGTCACAGGTTATGGCGTAATATTTAATTCATCCGGAAGTATTCGCTATGAAGCAAGTGGAGTGATTAAGACAACCAATCAAGATACAAATTTGGCTTCACGTATTAAAATAATTCTCTTAGGGTTAGAAGAGGTTATTCACCAATTCAAACCAGACTGTGTAGCAATTGAGAAGGTTTTTGTAAATACAAATCCTCAATCTACTTTGCTATTAGGGCAAGCAAGAGGAGCCGCAATTAGCGCAGCAGTTATTCAGAACCTTGACGTTTATGAATACACTGCATTGCAAGTTAAAAAATCAGTCGTAGGTATGGGGCATGCAAGTAAATCGCAAGTTCAGATAATGGTTCAAAAATTACTTAACCTTCCATCAATTCCAAGCTCTGATTCAGCAGATGCTTTAGCTTGCAGTATTTGTCATGCTAATATTAGTGGAAGTATAGCTAAATTTGGAACGGGTAATAGGATGAAATCTGGAAGAATAATATGATTGGTAGGATTCAAGGACTTTTACTAGAAAAAACCCCCCCTATGATCTTGTTAGATTGTCATGGTGTTGGCTATGAGGTAGAAGTATCAATGCCAACATTTTATGATTTGCCAGAAATAGGTTCAGAAGTTACATTGCTAACTCATTTTATTGTTCGAGAGGATGCTCAATTGCTATTTGGTTTTGCTTCCATTCAAGAACGTAAAATATTTAGATTATTAATTAAAGTTAATGGTGTTGGTGCAAAAGTTGCACTATCAATTCTTGGGGGCATGACAGTTAATGAGCTTATGTTAGCAATAACCCATCAAGAATCTGATTTATTAATTAAAATACCGGGAATTGGGAAGAAGACGGCAGAGCGATTAGTCCTAGAACTAAAAGACAAGTTTAAAGACGACCAAATAAAAATAATATCAAATAAAGAGCCGACTATACTTCAAGATATACAAAATGCATTAATTGCATTGGGTTATAGCTCAAAAGATGTAATTACTGTTACTAAAGAATTGGCTTCAGATATTTCATTAAATGATGGAATAAGACAAGCATTAAAGTTGTTATCTAAAAACTTATAGTGATTTTATAAAATGATTGAACCAGATAGATTCATAGACCCATCAACTCCAGATATTGTAGAAGAGAATTTTGAGCGGGCATTAAGGCCAAAGAAACTCGATGAATATGTTGGTCAGGAAAAAATTAGGGAACAGCTAGAGATCTTTATTGATGCGGCTAAGAAAAGAAACGAGGCTTTAGATCATGTTTTATTGTTCGGCCCCCCTGGTCTTGGAAAAACAACTTTAGCTAATATTATAGCAAAAGAGATGGGCGTTAATTTGCGGCAAACTTCTGGACCAGTCCTGGAAAAAACTGGTGATTTGGCGGCCTTATTATCAAACCTAGAAGAAAATGATGTTTTATTTATAGACGAAATTCATAGATTATCCCCAGTTATTGAGGAGATTCTTTATCCAGCAATGGAAGATTACCGTTTAGATATTATGATTGGTGAGGGACCATCAGCCCGTTCTGTAAAATTAGAATTGCCACCTTTTACTCTAATTGGTGCAACAACAAGGGCTGGTATGCTCACCAACCCTCTTAGAGATAGATTCGGCATTGTATCTCGATTAGAGTTTTATACAATACAAGAGCTAACTAAAATTGTCACTCGGTCTGCAGGACTTCTAGAAGTTGAAATTGACAAAGAAGGAGCAAGTGAAATTGCAAATCGATCAAGAGGTACACCAAGAATTGCAAATCGACTTTTAAGGCGAGTTCGAGATTTTGCAGAAGTTAAATCTGAAGGAAAAATTAATAAATTAATAGCTGATGATGCATTAAAAATGCTTGATGTAGATCTGATCGGATTAGACTTAATGGATAGAAGTTTTTTACTTGCAATTATTGAAAAATTCTCAGGGGGTCCTGTAGGTCTAGATAATATTGCAGCTGCAATAGGAGAGGAAAAAGAAACTATTGAGGATGTAATTGAGCCCTATTTAATTCAGCAAGGATATCTAATGCGAACACCAAGAGGAAGGTTAGCCACCCCAAAAATATACGAGCATTTTGGTTTGAAGCATTCTAAAAATGATTTGAATGATGGCTTATGGAAAGAGTAATGTTTGAATGGAATGCAAGAGTTTATTTCGAGGATACTGATAGTGGCGGTGTTGTTTATCATGCTAACTATCTTAAATTTATGGAGAGGGCTAGAACTGAATGGCTAAGAAGTCTTGGGTTAAATCAAATAAAATTAAAAAAAGAAGATAAAGTGATGTTTGTTGTCAGAAAAATTGATATTCAATATAGAATGCCATCAAGATTTAACGATGAATTATTGATACTAACTGAATGCTTCAAAACTACCGACTATTCGATTATGTTAAAACAAAATATTTTTAGGGATAAACAAAAAATCACTGAAGGTAAAGTTGAAATTGTTTGTATCAATTCAGATCTTTTTAAGCCAGTACGAATTCCAAAAATGGCTAAACAACTTATGGAGATAATATAATGGTAGGAAGCGATTTATCGTTCTTTTCACTAATTCTGGGAGCTAGTTTACCAGTTCAGATTGTGATGTTAATTTTAATTTTTGCTTCAGGCATGTCCTGGAAATACATTTATTTAAAAATAAAGGTACTAAAAAGTACAGAAGAAAATACAGATGAATTTGAGAAGTTTTTCTGGTCTGGTGGTGATTTAGGTCAGTTATACAAATCTTTAGGCACTATACATGGTGATATGAATGGCCTGTCATCAATTTTTAAAGCGGGCTATAAGGAATATATGAGCCAAAAAGATTCAAGATCTTTTGATAAGAAAAGTATAGAAAGTGTCAGGAGGGCAATGAGTGCAAGTTATAACAGGGAAGTAGACTCACTCGAAAGACATTTACCATTTCTTGCCTCTGTTGGATCTGTCAGTCCATATATAGGTTTGTTTGGTACCGTATGGGGCATAATGAATGCATTTATTGGGCTTTCAAATGTTGCACAGGCTTCCTTAGCTCAAGTAGCACCCGGTATTGCAGAAGCTCTAATTGCAACAGCAATTGGACTATTTGCTGCGATCCCTGCTGTTATTGCATACAATAGATTTGCTGCCAAAGTTGACCGATTATCTATTAGGTATGAAAGCTTTATGGAGGAATTTATAAATACAATAGATCGTAAGGGATAAATTTTATGAAAAAAAGACGGTTAATGAATCAGATAAATGTCGTTCCATACATTGATGTAATGTTGGTATTACTTGTAATTTTTATGGTAACTGCTCCAATGACTAATCCAGGAGTTGTTGATCTACCTAAAGTTGGTCAATCCTTGAAGCAACAGGTTGCTCCAATAGTTATATCAATAAAAAAAGATACCTCAACTGAAATAAAGGGTAAAAAATACAAGAAAGATGATTTATTAGCTTATATTAAAGAGTCTCTTGATAAGAATCCTGAACAATCAGTGGTCATTGCTGCTGACAAAAAAGTCCAATATCAAGAAGTAATTATAGTGATGGACTTACTCAAACAGAATGAAATTAACAAAGTTGGCTTATTGCTTAAACCAGAAAAGTAATTCATGAATATTCCTCAATTTAATTTTGATTTAATTCGTAATTCAAATCTTTGGTCAGTTATTGAAAGTGATAATAATTTACAAGCAAATTTATTTTCATTTTTAATTCATTTTGCGTTATTCATTTTTATGATTTTTTCAATTCAATGGCAAACAAAAATTCCTAATTTTGCTGAAGTAGAGCTCTGGGATGCAGTCCCAACTCAAATAAAAAATAAACAATTACAGACAAAGCCGTTAAAAAATAAAAAAATAAAAAAGATAAAGGTGACCCCTCCAAAAATAGATAAACAACAATTGAAATTGAATGAAGAGGCAGAGATTAAGCTAAAGAAAAAGAAAAATAAAGCCTTAGAAAAAAAGAAAAAATTAAAAGAAATAAAAAAACTTCAAGCAAAATTATTAAAACAAGAAGAGATAGAGAAACTCCAAGACAAAGTTCTTGAGCAAGAAAAATTAGATAAAATAAAAGATAAATTACTGGAACAAGAAAAAATTGAGAAATTACAAGACTCACTCAGGGATGAGGAGTTAAAAAAGAAACCAACTATAGCAATTGAGGCAGATAAAGAATCATTAGCGGGAGTTAATTCAGGTGAACTAGATCGTTTTAAAGCCTTAATTCAGCAAAAAATTCAGCAAAATGTTAATAATCAACTATGTGGTCTTGATAGGGTTGAGTTGGAGTTTGAAATATCTTTAATGCCAACAGGAGATTTGCTTGGAGAGCCTAAAATGACCCAATCAAGTAAAATTGCAAGTTGTGATGCAGCAGTTGAAAGAGCAATTCTTCAATCTCAGCCATTGCCACTTCCTAAAGATAATAAATTATTTAAAAGATTAAAAGATTTAAAATTAAAATTTCACCCAAATGGGCATTATGATTTATAAGTTAATGCGATCAATTGCATTAACTAAAAATGTTATCTTATTAACTTTATTAAGGAGTTATTAAAAAATTATGATCTATCGAATATATTCTTTATTTTTTGGGATTCTATTATTATTCTCAACGCCAATTTATGCGTTAGAAGTAATCGAAATTCTTGGAGGCAAGGCAAGTGAAATACCAATAGCAATTGTACCTTTTGATGGACTTGAAAGTATAGGCGGACAAAAAGCCCATCAAATTATTTCATCAGACCTTAACCGTACAGGCTTATTTAGACCTTTAAATACTCTCGGAATATCTAATCCACCGAGTAGTGATATTAATATAAATTATACAAAATGGTCGGCAATGGATGCTCAATTTATAGTTGTTGGCAAAGTTGAGTCTGAAAATCCTATTTCAGGAAATATTAAAATTACCTGGAGTTTGATAGACATATTTAAAGAAAAAACTGTTGTTTCAATGAGATACATCGGAAAAAAATCTCAATATAGAGCTATTGCACATAAAGTATCAGATAATGTCTATGAACACCTAACTGGAAGTAAAGGTGTTTTCCATACTAAAATTGCATATGTTAAAAAAGTTAATAATAAAAAATATAGTTTAAATGTTGCAGATTTTGACGGCTTTAATTCTAGACCTATCTTAAATACAACTCAGCCAATTATTTCGCCTCGATGGTCACCAGATGGCGAAAAAATTGCTTATGTCTCCTTTGAAAAAAAGAAGCCCGTTATATATATTCAAAATCTTAGAACAGGTAAAAGAACTTTATTAGCAAATTTCAAAGGTAATAATAGTGCACCAGCATGGTCGCCAGACAGTAAAAAGTTAGCCATAGTATTAACTTATAATCAGAACTCACAAATTTATACTATCAATGCAGATGGAAGTGGTATTAAGCAATTAATGCGTTCTAATGCAATTAACACAGAACCTTCATGGGCTCCGAATGGAGAAGATATTTATTTTTCTTCTAATCGAGGAGGTAACCCACAAATCTATAAGGTTAATATAAATGATGATGAAATTAGCAGGGTAACTTATGAGGGGAAATACAATCTTAGTCCAAGCATATCTTATGATGGAAAATTATTGATTTTTCTTACCAATGACCAAGGAAAGTTTAAAGTAGCGATTCAAAACCTTATATCCAATCAAGTGCTAAAAATTTCAGAGGGGCCAGCAGACGAATCACCAATATTTGCTCCAAACGGTCATTTAGTATTATTCACCTATAAAGATTATGGAAAAACAACAAAAATTGGTACAGTTTCGATAAATGGATTAAAAAGGTTGCCTATAAACGTTGGAAGCTCCATAATACAAGAGCCTACATGGGGGCCAATAACAAATTAAAGTTTGTTTAATATTGTTGATTTGCACACTAACGATTTAAAGTAGCTAGTAAATTGTGTTACAGTATCAACGACATACAGATTTTACTTAATGGAGGAACTACAATTGAAAAAATCATTACTATTATTATCATTATTAGCATTACTTGGAGCCGGATGCAGCTCTACACCCCTAGACGCACCTGGAGACCCTTCAGCTGCTTCTGGAAAAATGGGAGTTGACGCAGCGACTGCAGAAGCTTTAGGTTTGGAAGAGCTTAGAGGAAATACGTTACTTTCTCAAAGAAGTGTATTCTTTGATTTTAATAAATATGACATTAAGGATGAATACCTAGATTTAATTGGTGCTCATGCTCAGTATCTTAATAATCATGCCCCTGCAAGAATGATAATTAAAGGTAATGCAGATTATAGAGGATCACATGAATATAATTTGTCTCTGGGACAAAAACGTTCAGTAGCAGTTAAAGATGCTTTGAATGCTCTTGGAGTTGACGATTCTCAGATCGAAACAATTAGCTATGGCGAAGAATATGCAAACCAAGAATGTCAAGCTGATGCATGTGGACAGGATAGAAGAGCTGACATCACATACGAAGTAGAATAGATTTAATATATAGCGAGTTTTATGAAAAAATATTTATTGGTTGGTCTTGTATTGTTTTCGAGTAATGTATTTGCATTATTCGAGGATGAAGAAGCTAGAAAAAAGATTAATGCTATGCAAGACCAGCTAAATAATATTGAAAAAACGCTACAATTCAAGATTAATCAGAAATTTTCAAAAAATTTATCAAAATATAGTTCAGAGTTAAATGAGCTCCACGATATTATTTCAAAGCTAATTGGTGATGTAGAGGTCTTGCAATTTGAGCTCAAAAATTCCAAAGAAAGACATAAAGTACTTTACCAAGAATTAAATGACAGAATATTGAAATTTGAATCTGTGATTGAGGAGAAAAATAAAAATATACCTCAAGAGATCTCTAATGAGATTCTTGATAAAAGTCCCCAGGCCGAAATTCAACTAAAACCCGAAGAGCGTATAAAAGAGAAAAAAGAAAATGGTGATTTAGCACCTTTAGTAGATAAAAATATTGAATTTGATGAGTATGCAGAAGCAAATTTATTAGTTAAGGCAACAAGATATAAAGAGGCTTTCGAGGCTTTGGATAAATTTATAGTCACTTATCCCAATTCTTATTTATTAGCGGAAGCAAAATATAATCTCGGTTATTCTCAATGGGCATTAAAAAATTATAATGCAGCAATAAAAACGTATTCAAAGATAATACAACTTCATCCTGATAGTGAAATAATCCCTGATGTTATATATGGTATCGCAAACTGTGAGATTCAATTGACCAGAATTACGAAAGCTAAAAGAACTCTGAGAAAGTTAATAAGTAAATATCCACAAGCTGAAATTATTGAAAAGGCTAAAAAAAGACTTAAAGCATTAGAGTCAATCAAGCTTTAATAAACCTATTATCAAGTTGATCCCCAATTGCAGAAATTAAAAGTTAATGAGATTTTCTATTCACTTCAGGGTGAATCATCATATGTTGGTATCCCTACAATTTTTATAAGATTAACTGGTTGCCCAATGCGTTGTGCTTATTGTGATACAGAATATGCTTTTAGCACCGGGGATAATTTTACCATTGATCAAATTTTAGAAACTATCTCTCAGTACAAAACTAAAAATGTAACAGTCACTGGTGGGGAGCCGCTAGCCCAAAAAGAATGTTGGGATCTTTTGAAAGATCTTTGTGATTTTGGGTATACAGTTTCGTTGGAAACTGGTGGTGCAATCTCAATAAGCGAAATTGATAAACGTGTAAAAATAATTTTAGATATTAAAACACCAGGGTCAGGTGAGGAGAAAAATAACTTTTGGGAAAATCTAGAATTGATAAAACCAAAAGATGAAATAAAATTTGTAATATCTGATCTTAAAGATTACATTTGGGCTAAGGAAGTTTTAGTTAGAGAAAATCTGAATGAAAAAGCATTGATATTATTTTCTCCAGTTTTTAGCGATATTAATCCAAAAGAGCTTGCAGAGTGGATTTTAAAAGACCAATTGCCAGTTAGATTTCAAATCCAACTTCATAAAGTTATTTGGGGGGAAGTACGAGGTGTCTAAAAAAGCAATAATATTATTATCAGGCGGATTAGATTCTTCAACAGTTCTAGCAATAGCAAAGTCAGAAGGTTATGAATGTTATGCTTTAACTATAAACTACCATCAAAGACACAATTCAGAACTAGTAGCAGCTAGGAATATAGCAAATTTTTTTAAAGTAAAAGATTTTAAAATTGTTGATTTAGATTTAAGTTGGCTAAAAAATTCAGCATTAACTAATAAAGATATTAGTATTCCAGAAAATCCTTCTACTGGAATACCAGTTACTTATGTTCCTGCAAGAAATACGATAATGATGACCTTAGCCTTAGCTTGGGCAGAAACAATTAAGAGTCAAAATATTTTTATAGGGGTTAATGCAGTTGATTATTCAGGATACCCTGATTGCCGGCCTGAATATATAGAAAGTTTTCAAAATATGGCAAATTTAGCCACTAAAGCTGCAGTGGAGGGAGATACGATTAAAATACATACTCCTTTAATACAAATGTCAAAAGCAGAGATTATTAATGAGGGGATAAAAAACAAAGTCGATTATAAGATGACAATTTCATGCTACCAAGCAACGGGAAATGGTTTAGCATGCGGTAAATGCGATTCATGCAGGCTTAGAAAAGAAGGATTTAAGTCTGCTCAAATAGAAGATCCGACTCACTATAAGATATAGTTAAAAAAAAGACTAATATCAAATTCATCAAATATTTAATTAAACTTGCCAAAGTTAACTAAAATAGCGTAAAATTTTGCCCTTTCTGTAGAAAACAATTAATAAAGAGAATAAATTATGGTGGTTATTAGGCTTTCAAGAAGTGGTAATAAAAATAGACCTTATTTTAATGTTGTAGTGGCAGATTCAAAGAAACCACGAGATGGGCGTTTCATTGAAAGAATCGGTTTTTACAATCCAATGGCTAGAGTAGGCTCAGAAACATTACGATTGGAAATAGGTCGAATTGAATACTGGCAAGAACACGGCGCATTATTATCAGATACAATGACTAGGATTGTTAAATTGCACGCTAAAGGGCCAGATGGCTTAGCAGAAATGAAGAAAAAAGATGCTGAAAAGGCTGCATCAAAAAAAGCAAAAAAAGCAGCTGAAAAATTAGAAAAAGCTGAGGCAGCGGTTGAGGCAGAAGCTCCGGCAGAAGCAGCTCCAGCAGAAGCAGAAGCTCCGGCAGAAGCAGCAGCTCCGGCAGCTCCAGCGGCTCCAGCAGAAGCAGCTCCAGCGGCTCCAGCAGAAGCAGCTCCAGCGGAAGCAGCTCCAGCAGCAGCAGAAGCAGCAGCAGAAGCTCCAGCAGCAGCAGAAGCAGCTCCAGCAGCAGCAGAAGCAGCTCCAGAAGCTCCAGCAGAAAAGACAGAAGATAAGTAGAGAAAGTTATTTTGTCTTCTAAAGACTTAGAAGAAATTGTTGTAATGGGTAAAGTGTTAGTTCCATACGGGGTTAATGGATGGGTAAAAGTTTATTCTTTTACAGAAAAAATAGAATCTTTTTTAACATATAAAAAGTTATTTCTGTCTAAAGATCAGACAACTTGGCTAGAAATAAAGCCTATAGAAATTAAATTGCATGGAAAGACGATCATTGCAAAGTTTTCAGAAATTGCTGATCGGACCCAAGCAGAGAATTATAAAAATTATTTAATTGGGGTACCCAAAGATTATTTACCACAATTAAACGAAAACCAATACTATTGGAATGACTTAATAGGTTTTGAAGTATTGAATCTTCAAAATTTTTCTTTTGGATTAGTCGATACGTATATTGAGACTGGCGCAAATGATGTAATAGTTGTGAAAGGTGATAAGGAGAGATTGATTCCATATACATCAATGACGGTATTAAAAATAGATACCATAAAAGATAAAATAATTGTGGATTGGGATGAAGACTTCTAAAGCCTTGTTAACTTTTGATATTATTACTTTAATGCCAGAAATGTTTTCGGCACTAAGTGATTATGGAGTAACTGGAAGAGCATTTAAGAAAAATATTGTTAATCTGAATTTATGGAATCCAAGAGAATTTGCAACGGATTTTCACAAAACAGTAGATGATAAAACTTACGGCGGAGGTCCAGGAATGCTTATGATGGCTAAACCTTTGGTAGAGTCAGTTGAAGCAGCTAAGATGAGACAAAGTAAGTTAGGAATAAAGAATAGTAAAGTTATTCATATGACCCCTAGAGGAAAATCACTAAGTCATAATGAAGTTAAGAGATTGTTAAGCTGCGAAGGGCTTGTAATAATTTCGAGTAGATATGAAGGTATTGATGAGAGAGTTAATGATTGGATTGATGAAGAAATCTCAATTGGAGATTATGTGTTGAGCGGTGGCGAATTACCTGCCATGATAATGATGGATTGTTTGATCAGGCAATTACCTGGGGTATTAAATGATGATGAGTCGGCAACACAAGATTCTTTTGTTAATGGTCTTTTAGATCATTCTCATTTTACACGACCTGAAGTTTTTAAAAAAATGAAGGTACCTGAGGTTTTATTATCAGGAAATCATGAAAAAATAAGGTTGTGGCGATTAAAAGAATCGCTAAAGCTGACTTTGAAAAAACGCCCAGATTTATTGGCTGAAAGGTTGTTGACTAAAGAGGAGACTCGGCTGCTTAAAGAAATTCGGATTGAGCAGGAACAAGACTCTATATAATTTAAAAGGAACAGGAATCATGGCAAATATTATTGAAACATTAGAACAAGAAGAAATAGCACGTTTAGGGAAAAAAATTCCAAAATTCTCACCAGGAGATTCAGTAATAGTAGGTGTTAATGTTGTTGAAGGAACAAGAAAGCGAGTTCAAGTTTTTGAAGGTGTTGTTATTTCCAGAAGAAATAGAGGATTAAACTCTTCATTTATTGTTCGTAAAATTTCTTCAGGTGAGGGAATTGAAAGAACCTTTCAGCTTCATTCCCCACAAATTGAAAGTATTGAAGTTAAGAGCCGAGGTGATGTACGAAGAGCTAAATTATTTTATTTACGAGAACGATCTGGAAAATCTGCAAGAATTAAAGAGCGTTTGAAAGTACGTGAAACTGACAGTCAGTTCGAAGAAATTCCAGATATGCTAGTTGAGGAAGCAGCAGCACCAGAAGCAGCAGCACCAGAAGCAGCAGCACCAGAAGCAGCAGCACCAGAAGCAGCAGCACCAGAAGCAGCAGCACCAGGCGATAAAACTCCTTAAAAAATTTTTTTAAGTATAAAAAAGCCCCATAATCTGGGGCTTTTTTTATTTAATCAATAAAAATTTAATGAAAAGATAGTTGAATAGCTTTAGAATAAAAAGTAATGAATAATAATTTTAAAGAAATGCCCAAAAGTAAACAAACAAAATATAAAATTATTGATGTATTTATTGATCATTTATGGCTGGAAGATGGTTTATCTAAAAATACATTAAACAGCTATCGATTTGATTTAGAATTATTTACAGAATGGCTAACTAGAAGTTTAAAAAAAAATATATTAGATGTGACCCAGGCCGATATTCAGCAGTATCTCTCATTTAAATTTCCTTCATATAAATCACGAAGTATTTCAAGATTGCTTGCAACCCTTAGGCGATTTTTTAGATATTTATTAAGAGAAAATAAAGTAAAAATTGACCCAACCCTAGAGATAATGAGCCCAAAGATTCCTAAATCATTACCAAAAAGTTTAAGCGAAGAAGAGGTCGAGGCACTCTTGAATTCTCCTAATGTTAAAACTATCTCTGGATTAAGAGATAAGGCAATGCTTGAATTGTTATATGCTTGTGGCCTTCGTGTATCTGAATTAGTTAATATACTTCTAACTGAATTGATTATGACTGACGGGGTTATAAGAATTACAGGCAAAGGAAGTAAAACTAGATTAGTCCCTATGGGTGAAGAAGCAGTAGATTGGATAAAGAAATATATTGATGATAGTAGAAATAATATTTTAAAAAAAAAGACATCTAAATATCTCTTTATTACAGTTCGCGGAAGCTCAATGACAAGACAGGCATTTTGGTATTTGATAAAAAAATACTCAATTATTGCTCAAATAAAAAAACCAATATCACCGCATATATTAAGACATGCCTTTGCGACACATTTAATTAATCACGGAGCAGATATAAGGGTTGTTCAAATGCTTCTTGGCCACAGCGATATTTCAACGACACAAATTTACACTCATGTAGCAAGAGAAAGATTAAAAAAAATTCATGCATCTCACCATCCCAGAGGGTAGTTTTTATCGCTCTAAAATAACACCAACAAAATCTGTATCTGGAAGAATTTTTTGTTTAGATATTTTTAATATAATTTTTTCAAATTGAAATTTTTCTTTTAAGCGACTAATAATATCTTCACCAAAATCTTCAAGGAGATGATGTTCGTGTTTTGAGGCAATCATTTTTATTTCAGATTCAATTAAAGCATAGTCAATTGTTTTAGAAATATCATTTGAATTAAAGGTTTGATTGCCTTTTAGTTGAATATCGACATTAATTATAAGTTCTTGGGAGATAGCTCTTTCCCAATCAGGTACACCAATTTTGGTAATTAATTTAAGACCATGCAGAAAAATATTATTTGTCATGAAGAATTTATTGTTTTTCAAATATAATACTTACTATGATAAATCAAATCTTCTTTATTTCTAGTGCTTATTTAATCGGATCGCTATCTTTTGGAGTAATAGTTAGTAAGTTTTTTAATCTTTCAGATCCAAGAACTATCGGATCAAAAAATCCTGGGGCTACAAATGTTTTAAGAACAGGTAATAAAATTGCTGCAGCCTTAACATTATTAGGAGATATTCTTAAAGCTACTATTGTAGTCAAGATCACAATACTTATTGGCTTAGACGACTTAGAAACTATGCAAGCTTGTTTGGCAGTTTTGATTGGACATACTTACCCAATTTACTATAAATTTAAAGGCGGTAAGGGAGTTGCAACTGCCCTTGGTATTTTGCTGGTAACTAATTGGATATTAGCATTAAGTGCAATTTGTATTTGGCTAATAATTTTCTCTATATGGAGATATTCTTCTTTGGCAGCCATTATTGCCTCTTTATCTGTCCCAATCATCAGTTATTTCTTGAATGATACTTCGTATATACTCCTTACGAATATATTAATTACCACTTTTATTCTTCTTAATCATCACGCAAATATTAAAAACTTAATTAAAGGTATCGAGCCAAGCTTTAAAAACTAGATTCAATCTCTGATAATTTCCATCTTGGCTGCACAGAAAATTTATAATTATTTTTGGAAGATAGGTGAGATCTAAGAGACCCTGCTAGCGCAATCATTGCGCCATTGTCGGTGCAAAATTCTAGTTTTGGAAAATAGGCTTTAAAATTTTCACTTTTAGAATGAAGTATCAATTTTTCTCTTAATTTTTTATTTGCTCCAACCCCTCCTGAAACCACAATATTTTTATAGCCAGTTTGCTTTAGAGCTTTAATAGATTTCTTTACTAGTACATCTGTAATAGATTCTTGAAAAGCAAAAGCAATGTTTGCTTTAACTGAGTTTGTTAGTTTTGGTTGTTTTTTAACTAAAGTTAAAACTGCAGTCTTAAGCCCACTAAAACTAAAATCTAATCCATGAGTGTGAAACAGGGGTCTGGGTAGATCAAATTTAGCAATACCTTTATTAGCTAATTCTGATAATGCAGCACCGCCAGGATAACCTAACCCGAGTAGCTTCGCAGTTTTATCAAAAGCCTCACCTGCTGCATCATCTAAAGTGTCACCTAATATTTTATATTGACCAATATCTTTTACGTCTATCAGTTGAGTGTGCCCACCGGATACCAAAAGGGCTATAAATGGAAAAGAAGGTTTATCATCTTCAAGCATTGGAGCTAATAAATGGCCTTCAAGATGATGCACTGGTATCGAGGGTATATTTAGTGAATATGCTAGGGCTTCGGCTAGCGAACTCCCAACTAAAAGTGCACCAGATAAGCCTGGCCCAGCAGTGTACGCAATCGAGTCAATTAAATTAATCGAAATAGAATTTTCTTTGAGCAATTGATCGATAAGTGGAATTATATATTTAATATGATCACGAGAAGCAAGTTCAGGCACTACTCCACCATAAGAAGAGTGAAGTTCAATTTGGGAGTGTAAAGTATGCCCTAAGAGCCCATTTTCTGAGTCATAGAGAGCAATTCCTGTTTCGTCACATGAGCTTTCAATTCCAAGAACAAGCATCTATATAGTATTTTTTTTTATATTGGTTGAAAAAAATGAATATTAGCATTAAAATGTCAACCTTTCTAAGATTAGTAAAACTTATTTATTAATTCATAGATTCAAACTTTAAAGAGATTATTAATGTCAACAGTAAAAGTAAAAGAAAACGAACCATTTGATGTAGCACTAAGGCGATTTAAAAGACTTGTTGAGAAAACAGGATTGTTGAATGACTTGCGCGCTAGAGAGTTTTACGAAAAACCAACTTGGGAACGTAAAAGAAAAGCTGCTGCAGCTGTCAAGAGACAATATCGACGCCTAAGAAATCAAATGCTACCCCCAAAACTTTTCTAAGTTACAAGTGTCATTAAAGATTCAAATTACTGAAGACATGAAATCCGCAATGCGCAGTAAAGATTCTTCACGTCTAGGAACTATTAGGCTTCTTCTAGCCGCAATTAAACAAAAAGAAATTGATGAACGAATTGAGCTTGTTGATGTAGATATTGTTTCTATAATTGACAAGATGTTAAAGCAACGACGCGATTCTATTAGCGCATTCAATAAAGCAGACCGTAAAGATTTAGTTGAAAAAGAAGAATTTGAGCTCAAAGTGCTTCAGGCTTACATGCCTCAGCAATTAACAGAGCAACAGGTTGAAAAAGCTATAGTTGATGCAATTAAAAGTGCCGGTGCTAGCTCAATGAAAGATATGGGGGCCATAATGAATATTCTTAAACCCGAGCTTGCTGGTAAAGCTAATATGGCTGATGTGTCACAAAAGATAAAAATAAAACTTACGTAATTTTTTATCTTTTAAGTAAAAATTCTGCTTGTTCCTTTAGTTATTAAGATAAAATCTTAGTATGGCTTTACCTGACTCCTTTGCACAAGAATTACTCAATAGAATTGATGTAGTAGACATCATTGATAAAAGAGTGCAGTTAAAAAAAAGAGGCTCAAATTTTATAGCTTGTTGTCCTTTTCATGAAGAAAAAACACCTTCATTTACCGTAAGCCCTTCTAAACAGTTTTATCATTGCTTTGGTTGCAGTGCTAGTGGTGATGCTATTCAATTTTTAATTGAATATGAAGGATTAACATTTATTGATTCTATTACTGAACTTGCAAACTCGATTGGCTTAAAAGTTCCAAATGAAGCCCCTCAAAAGATTGAAAAGGCTAACGAAAATGCAAAGCTAGAGGAAGTAATAAAAATTGCAAGTATCTTTTATCAAAAACAACTAAGAAAGTCAGAAAAAGCAATAAGCTATTTAAAATCTAGAGGCTTAACTGGCGATATAGCTAAAGAGTTTGAAATAGGCTACGCACCTGAAGGGTGGCAAAATTTAAAAATACCCTTTGAAAAATATGAGGATGAGATTCTTGTAAAAGCTGGTCTTGTCGTCAAAAATGACAAAGGAAAACACTACGATCGCTTTAGAGATCGAATTATGTTCCCTATTTATAGTGATAAGGGCAAAATAATTGGTTTTGGAGGCAGGGTAATCAATCCAGAAGATACACCAAAATATTATAATTCTCCAGAGACACCTTTATTTCAAAAAAGTTATGAGCTTTATGGCTTATTAGCATCAAGGAAATCTATTCGAGAGAAAAAATATGTATTAGTAGTTGAGGGGTATATGGATGTAGTAGGTCTTTTTCAAAAGGGAATCAAAAATGTTGTGGCAACCTTAGGAACAGCTACAACAGGTTTTCATATTAAAAAGTTATTACGATACACTGAAGAAATTATTTTTTGTTTTGATGGGGATGATGCTGGGAGAACTGCATCATGGAGGGCTATGAATAATGCTTTAATTTCAGTTACAGATGCAACACAATTGAAATTTTTATTTTTACCAGATGGCCATGACCCAGATTCTTTTGTAAAAAAACATTCTGCAAAAGATTTTGAGATGCTAGCAAAAAATGCAACTCCATTAACTGAATATATAATTAAAAATTTAACCAAGAATAATGATCTCATTAATTCAGAAAAAAAAGTTAAGTTTTTAAATGATATTAATCCTATTCTTAAACAAATAAATGCGTCAAAATTATTATTATTATTTAAAAAAAGAATAGCAGAAATGATCAATCTTGAAATGAATGAGATAGATCAAATATTAGAAATAAAAAAAACTTATATAAAAAAAAGTAGTACAAAATTACCGAATCGACTTCTTATGACTTCTATAAGAAAGTTTTGTCTTTTACTCATTTTAAGGCCAGATTTAATCAAACAAGAGGATTCAAAGTATTTTACTTCGGACACAATAGATGGCAAGTTAGCATTAGCTATAATTGAAATTGCAAATAAAGGAGGCCAGAATAATTCAGCAGCAGTTATTAATTTTTTAGCAAGCCGATTTGATGCTGACTTTATCAATCAAGTTCATACACAACTTGCAACATTTGATGATGCGATGGAAATGCAGGAAGAAGTTAACGCATTAAGGGCAAGCATCATAAAACGTTATTCTTCTATGACGAATAAAAGCAAGTTAAATGAAGCTACAAAAAAAAGCTTAATTTCACTTTCGGAAGAGGAGAGAAATTTTTTAAAAAATATAGGTAAATTATAAGCAATTGATTTTTAATGCTTTTTATAACAATAAATAAAAATTTAATTGATTTAAAATTGATACTCTGCTAAAATCCTTTTTCCAAAAAATGATATTTTGATCGTTAAAATTTACTCCCAAATTAATTAGAGGTAGCTATGGCAAGACCTAAAAAAAATCCAGAAGATAAAAAAACTAAACGCGTTACAAGAGTTAAAAAACTTAAAGATCTGTATCTTAAGGATGCAGCAAATAATCCTGAAGAAGCAGAAAACAGAAGATTACAATTAAAGGCATTAATTATCCTAGGAAAAGAAAGGGGATATTTAACATACGCAGAAGTTAATGATCATCTACCTGATGAAATTACTGAAAGTGACCAATTGGAAGGAATTATTGGCATTATCAATGATATGGGAATTATGGTTTATGAGCGAGCTCCTGATGCAGAAGAATTATTAATGTCAGATATACCGGCCCCTGTTACTGATGAAGAAGCTGCAGAGGAGGCAGAGCAAGCTTTGGCAACTGTTGATTCTGAGTTTGGAAGAACAACTGATCCTGTTCGTATGTATATGCGAGAAATGGGAACAGTCGATTTATTGACTCGGGAAGGTGAGATCGTCATTGCAAAGCGTATTGAGGAAGGCTTAAGGAGTATGGTTCAGGCAATCTCAGCATGCCCAGGAATTATTGATGATTTGATGATAATTGGCGCTAAAGTCAAAAAAGCAGAAATAGGTGTCGATGAGTTTGTTGATGGATTGATAGATATGGAAGCAGAAAAAGAATTGGCAAAAGTAGAGGCAGCATTAGAATTTGAAGCTTCAGGTGCTGAAGCTGTAGAAGATGACGATGAAAATGATACAGGTAAGGCAAGTGGCATGTCACCTGAAGATTTGGCTAAACTAACAGAAGAGGTGTTAAGACGATTTGGCGTGATTAAAAGAGCACATAATAAATTAGCAACTTTACGTGCTAAAGGTAAATGGATGGAAGATAGTGAGTACCTTAAAAATCAAGAATATATTCTTAAAGAGCTTATTAATTTTAGATTTTCTTCGAAATTTATTGAATTGTTGTGCGGCAAAGTCAGAATATTTATTGCACAGATTAGGGCTCATGAAAGACAGGTAATGGAATTTTGTGTTGAAAATTCTAAAATGCCAAGAGCAAATTTTGTTAAAAGTTTCCCTGGAAATGAAACTAATTTGAAATGGCTTAAAGAGCAAATGAAGGTAGATAAACCATATGTTGTTGAATTAGAGAAGAGAAAGCATGACATTGTTGATCAGCAACAGAAATTAATTGAATTAGAAGAGGAAAGTGGCATCCCTATTATTAATTTTAAAGAGATTAATAGGCAGATGACGTCAGGTGAATTTAGAGCAAAAAAAGCAAAACGTGAGATGATAGAAGCAAACTTAAGGCTGGTTATATCTATTGCAAAAAAATATACCAATCGTGGCTTGCAGTTTTTAGATCTTATTCAAGAAGGTAATATTGGGCTCATGAAGGCTGTAGACAAGTTTGAATATCGTCGAGGATATAAATTTTCAACTTATGCGACATGGTGGATCCGACAAGCAATTACTCGTTCAATTGCAGACCAAGCAAGAACAATAAGAATTCCAGTTCATATGATTGAAACAATAAATAAGATGAATCGAATTTCAAGGCAAATTTTACAAGCGACTGGACAAGAACCGGAGCCATCAGAATTAGCAGAGAAAATGGAAATGCCAGAAGAGAAAATTAGAAAAATATTAAAAATATCTAAAGAACCAATTTCAATGGAGACTCCAATTGGGGATGATGATGATTCACATTTAGGTGATTTTATAGAAGATGTTGGAACGTTAACACCGGATAATGCAGCTGTGTATGAAAGTTTAAGGAATGTAACATCTGAAATTCTAGAAGGTTTAACACCCCGTGAGGCAAAAGTTCTAAGAATGAGATTTGGTATAGAAATGAATACTGACCATACTCTTGAAGAGGTTGGTAAGCAGTTTGATGTGACTCGAGAGAGAATACGACAAATTGAAGCAAAAGCACTTAGAAAATTAAGACATCCTACTAGGTCTGAAAGATTGAAAAGCTTCTTAGAAACTAAAGAGTAAATAAAAAGGGCTCATAGCTCAGTTGGTTAGAGCAGGGGACTCATAATCCCTTGGTCCCAGGTTCGAGTCCTGGTGGGCCCACCAATCAATGCAAGGCTTTTAGATAGTGACTATCTAAAAGCTTTTTTATTTCTACTTCAGACTAATAGGAGTAGTTCAACATATATGTTTATCATCGCATGTGACTTTGCTAAAATGAATATTTTACATTTCCTACCCACACTAGATTTTTTTAATGTTTATAAGATAGAATACAACCATGAATTTTTCTAAGTTAAGTAAATTACATTTAAATCAAAAGGTTAGGTATGTTGTTACCGGCTCCTACAATACTTTATTTGCGTACTTTGTTTTTGTTCTTGTTTTTTATTACCTTTCTTCAACTGTAAATCATTACTTTTTATTGGGAATGTGTCATTTAATTGGAACAACACATAATTTTTTTTCATATAATTTTTTTGTTTTTAAAAAAAATGGCCTTACGTTAAGAAATGGTTTTAAATTTTTTTTAGTGTATTTGTCTTCATTTATCTTAAATTTACTAATGTTTATGGTTTTAACTAAAATAATGAATTGGAATCTTTATCTATCACAAGCTTTAATCATATCAATGATCGCAGTCTTAGGATATTTTTTAAATAAATATTATTCATTTTCTGATAATTCAATATTTAATAAAAAAATAAGTGGCCATGAATAAAAAAATTAGAGTCGCAGATTACATTGCTCAACGTTCAGTTGAGGTTGGTGCAAGACATGTTTTTTTGGTTACTGGAGGAGGTGCCATGCACTTAAATGACGCCCTCACTAGACACAAATCATTAACCCCTGTTTTTTTTCATCATGAACAAAGCGCTGCTATGGCTGCAGAGAGTTATTATCGATTAATAAATAGAATTGTTGTTCTAAATGTCACAACCGGACCAGGAGGGATCAATGCCCTTAATGGTGTCTATGGCGCGTACACTGACTCTATTTCAATGTTGGTTGTATCAGGTCAGGTAAAAAATGAAACATATCTTAAAAATTATAAAACAAATTTAAGACAATTAGGCGATCAAGAAGTTGACATTGTATCCATGGCTAAACCTATTACAAAATATGCAGTAACTGTAAAAGATCCTAGAGAAATAAAAGAAATTATGGATAAAGCAATTTATTTTTTAACAAATGGAAGGCCTGGGCCAGTTTGGGTAGATGTACCTATTGATGTTCAAGGATCATTAATAGATCCTGCTAAATTAAAGAGTTTTGATGGAGATATCAAAAAATTAGTTAATGACCCAGGAGTCACTGATAATACTAAACTCGAGCTATCAACAAAATCTAATTTAAATGATAAAACTTTCAATATAATTTTTGAGAAATTAAAAAAATCAAGTAGGCCTGTAATTCTTGCTGGGACCGGGGTAAGTATTTCTAAAATGAGTAAACAATTTTTAAAGTTAATAAAAAAATTAAAAATACCTATCGTGACTGGTTGGAATGCACATGACCTAATTTCAAATAATAATAAGTATTATGCTGGAAAGCCAGGCACAGTTGGAGATCGACCAGGAAACTTTACTGTTCAGAACTCTGATCTATTAATTGTCTTAGGCTGTAGATTAAATATAAGGCAAATTAGTTATAATTGGAAAGAGTTTGCACCTAAGGCTTTTAAAGTAATGGTTGACATTGACCAAGCTGAGTTAGATAAACCAACTTTAAAAATTGATCACAAGATTAAAGCGGACCTTCAAACCTTTATCCCACTTTTTATTCAGAAAATACAAGATTTAAACTATACATGCACAAAAGAACATAAAAAATACCTCATGTGGTGCAAGGAAAGAGTGATTAAGTATCCAGTAATGCTTCCGGAATATTCTAATACAAAAATTAAAAAAATTAATCCATATGCTTTTACCGATGAATTATTTAATTTGTTAGATAAAGATGATGTGGTGATCACAGGGAATGGGTCAGCCTGCGTAATAACTTTTCAAGCAGCTAAAATCAAACAAGGCCAACGTTTGTATACAAATTCTGGATCAGCATCAATGGGGTATGACTTACCTGCATCGATCGGAGCTGCAATTGCAAAGAAAGGAAAGAGGATAATTTGTTTGGCCGGGGATGGAAGTTTGATGATGAATTTGCAAGAACTTCAAACTATGCAAGGATATAACTTACCTATCAAAGTTTTTATTCTTAATAATGAAGGGTATGTATCAATTAAGCAAACTCAAGAAGCATACTTTTCTGACAATATTTCTGGGGTTGGACCAAAAAGTGGTGTCTCAATGCCTAATTTTATCGAGTTAGGTAAGGCATTAAATATTCCAAATATTAAAGTCACTAAATTGTCTCAGCTATCCTCATCAAAGTTTTTAAAAATGCTAAATGATAATAAATCAGGAATTTTTGAAATTATTATTGATCCTAATCAAGGATTTTCTCCAAAGTTGACTTCAAGAAAGTTAGACGATGGAACTATGGTTTCGCCGTCTCTTCATGATATGAGCCCTTTCTTGGATAAAGATGAACTTGCTAAGAATATTTTTAGTTAATGGACTTAGTTAAACTAGTAATTTTTGATTTAGATGGTACTTTAGTTGATTCTGATAAAACAGTAATTAGATTACTAAATACTATTCGTGAAGATTTAAATCTTCCTACTTTAAAATCTAAAGATGCTTCTCTCTATCTAAGTCTTGGAGGCGAAGAGATGATTAAA
>ENA-OSJC01000975-OSJC01000975.1-marine-metagenome-genome-assembly--contig:-NODE-975-length-25452-cov-10.361143_pt1 | contig 25452 bp, 21 predicted proteins | sample MGYA00237885_ERZ534234 | MGnify/ENA primary metagenome ERZ534234 (study PRJEB26413, sample SAMN06343907) | marine metagenome | isolation source: coastal waters | place: Atlantic Ocean: West Antarctic... | reverse complement strand
CATGATTGATCCTAAGATAATTGTTGCCATTGATACCTATGATTATGAAGATGCAATTGCTCTCTTGGATCAGTTAAGTCCAGAGCTATGCAAGGTCAAAATAGGAAGTGTACTTTTTAATGCATTGGGTAAAGATTTTCTTAGACTTGTGGATCAGCGTGGATTTAAAATTTTTCTTGATTTAAAACTGCATGACATTCCCAATACTGTCCATGAAACTATATTGGGCTTTGCAGGCTGCAATATCGAGCTACTGACCATTCATCTTTCTGGCGGCAAAAAAATGATCACTGCAGCTATGGCTGCAGCGCAAATTATTAAGACCAAGATAATTGGTGTATCTGTTTTGACAAGTCTTAATGATGAAGATACCTCAGTATTATTTCAAAGTACAACCAGAGATCAGGTTGCTAAGTTATTTAAGCTCGCTAATGAAACCGGTATAGATGGAATAGTTTGCTCTCCACTGGAGTTAGATTTAGCTGCAAATATCCTATCTCCTGAGATGCTGAAAATCACTCCAGGTATTCGAGATATCACGGTGAGCGATGATCAGTCTAGAACTATGACTGCCAATGAAGCCATTATCCAAGGGGCATCATATTTGGTTATCGGCAGACCCATTTCCAAAGCCTCGAATGTGTCCGTAGCGTTAAAAAACTTTAATCAGTCTGCAGATGAATAAAAAAAGAGTGCAGCAAGTATTTAATGCTTTAAATAAAATGTCTAAACAACCTCTCCAAAAGAAAAAGTTTACTTTTTCCTATAAGTCAGATTTATTAGAATATAAATCTTATTTAAGTAATTTTTCATCAGAGCAATATAAGCTATTGGATGGCTTGTTCGACGAGCTAGCGGTCCAAGACTCTATTCAGAGTCTCTTTGCTGGATCCATCGTCAATCAAACTGAAAATAGATCAGCTCTTCATCATCGATATAGAGCTCCCGATCCAATCCCAGAGTTTAATTTTAGAAAAATATGTGGACCATTGCTTCAGAAAATTAAAAAAGAAAAATATCAAAATATTATTACATTCGGTATTGGAGGTTCCTATGAAGGTCCAAAGCTACTACAAGAATTCTTATTTAATCCTGGTTCTAACATCAACTATTCTTTTGTATCTGGACCAGATAAGGATGAATTCAATTCAATTGTTAAGCCTTTATTGGCCCAAAAGAATTTATACATTTTTGCTTCTAAATCTCTATCTACAGATGAGACTCTCTCTTGCCTGAAATGGCTTGGGAAAAATCGCACTGCTAAGAATGCAATAGCTATTACTGCAAACTCCAAGAGTGCAAGGGCCTTAGGGTTTCCAGAGGAATCAATCATCTCATTTTCAGAATCAGTTGGAGGACGCTACTCTATATGGTCCCCCATTTCCCTGACGGCCTCTATAGAAAATAATTTCATTGGTTTCCTACAAGGAGGAGGACTAGCGGATAAACTCCTGCTCGGCAATTCCTTGGATGCAAAAAAATATCAGAAATTAATTAAAACCTTAGCTTTTTCTGATATTTGGTTTAGTAATTTTGGTAATAAGAAAAATAGAGTAGTCTTAACGTATAATTGGCGTCTCAGGTCTTTTGCAAATTATATCCAGCAACTTGAGATGGAATCTCTTGGAAAGCCTTCAAATGTTCAGTCCCTGTTTCATGAAACTGGGCAAACAATTTTTGGTGGATTTGGCTCTACAGCCCAACATTCATATTTTCAACTACTTCATCAAGGCACCTCTCAAGCTTCAGCTGATATTATCTTGAGTCCAACAGCGCAAAGCCCTCTAAGTAATGCACAGGCACAAGGTCAAGCTTCTCTTTTATCATCAGCTCATAATGCATCTGATAATTTACTTGAACTAACTAATGGCAATACACCAGTTAATTTATTTATCTTACCAAAACTATCCCTCAAGGAATTAGGTTTTCTTTTGGCAACTTGGGAGCATCGTGTTTTTATTACAGCATGTATGTTGCAGATTAATCCTTTTGATCAATTTGGTGTTGTAGCAGGAAAAAAGATGGCAAATGTGTTTATAAAAAAAATACCAGTATCAAAATAACTTATAATATTTAGATAATTTTATTAGCATGACATCTCAAAAAAAATTCTCTTACAAAAGTTCGGCAGACGCTGCTTCTAATATTGCCTCAAAGGTAATTGAGCTTTGCTCAGTAAAAAAGGCTGCTCATATGGGTGGAGCATTATCTATTACTGATTTCTTAAGTGTTTATTACTCGTTTTTTCACGCCCATGAGTCATCAAGTTTGTTTTATAGCAAAGGGCATGCATGTACAGCTTTATATGCAGCTTTAGGGTATTTTGGTTTTTTTGATTCAAAAGATCTTGATTCATATGCAGATAATGGCTCAATTTTTACGTCTCATGTGAGCCATCATGTACCTGGTGTTGAGCTTTCCACTGGAAGCCTTGGCCATGCTTTATCTGTTGCTAGTGGCGTCTCTTATGGTAAAAAAATAGCAGGCTCTAACCATAGATGCTTTATTGTTCTGAGTGATGGAGAGTTAGATGAAGGCTCCAATTGGGAAGCGCTTTTGTTTATAGCCCATCATAAACTTCCTTGTACTATAGTTGTTGATTACAACAAGCTTCAAAGCTTTGGAAGAACTAATGAAATTCTAAATCTTGAGCCCTTGCAGGATAAATTTGAGGCATTTAACTTAGAATGCCAGTTAATTAATGGGCATGATCATCTAGAAATATTTAATGCGCTGAATTCTTCCAGTGATAATCCACAAGTAATTGTATTGAATACGATTAAGGCTCATCCATTAAAGTACGCAATGAATTCCCTTGAGTCACATTATTACCCTCCCTCTTCGGATCAATTGGCCGAAGGATTAAAAGACATAAAAGAGCATTATGAGAGACACATTTGTAACTAATTTAACTAAGCTGGCTCAGAACGATGAAAAAATTTTTCTAGTTTGTGGAGATTTAGGGTTCAACGTTTTGGAAGAATTTGCAGATTTGCACCCTACAAGATTTTTAAATGGCGGTATAAGTGAGCAAAATATAGCCGGTCTTTGTGCTGGTCTTTCTAGAGAAGGCTACACGGTATATTTTTATTCAATCGGAAATTTTCCCACTCTAAGATGCATGGAGCAGATCAGATATGATATTGCATACCATAACGCTAATGTAAATATTGTTGCAGTTGGAGGTGGTTATGCATATGGATCACTTGGAACCTCTCACCATGCCACTGAAGAAATTGGCATGCTAAGAATGATTCCAAATATGATGGTCACTTCACCCTCAGATCCCTCAGAGGTTAAAAATATTTTAGACATAACCTCTAAGAGCACCTCTCCAAGTTATATGAGGTTGAATCGTTCTGGTGAAGAAACTATCAACTACTTAAACACTTTCAGTCTCGGAGAGCTTCATTTAGCTTACAGTGGGTCAAGGCAAAAAAACAAAGCCTTCATCTCAAATGGAGCTATTTGTTTTGAGGTATATAAAGACCTAGTTGCGTCAAATAGTTCTGCTGATTTATTTTCTCTGCCTATCGTTAAGCCTTTAGTAGAAGAGAGTATTTTTACCCAGCTAGTACAATACAATGAAATTATTGTTGTAGAGGAGCATCAGTTAAATGGTGGACTAGGATCAACCATTCAAGGAATTATCTGTGATCACTTTGTAATTTCCGGTAGCAATAGCATTCCTAAAATTCATAGAATAGGCATTCAGGATTCTTTCCAAGTCCTAGCTGGAACCCAGGATTTTTTACGAGAGAAAGCAGGCCTATTTAACTATAGAAATTACTTGTGAACATAGCTCTTTTAGGCGCATCTAGCCAGATTGCGAAAGGCTTGCTAAGGAATCTTGTTTTGGATCAATCAAATCAGCTTTACCTCTTCACAAGAAATACCTTAGATTATCAGAAATGGTTAGAAAGCAAACACTTGAATTTAGAACAATGCATGTTGAATGGATTGGGAGAATTCAATGATTCTATTAAATATGATCTTATTATTAATTTTATCGGCGTAGGTGATCCCTCTAAAGCTTTGAAGTTAGGCTCATCTATTTTTGATATAACCTATGAGTATGATCAAAAGGTTCTTGATTACCTCTTGCATCATCCAGAGTCAAAGTATATTTTTATAAGTTCAGGTGTTGTGTATGGAAATATCTTCACACAACCAGCTCACAAAGATTCGCAAGCTATTATTAACATTAATTCTTTAAAGATCACTGATTGGTACTCAATGGCAAAGATGTACTCTGAAGCAAGGCATAGAGCCCTAGATCAATTCAGCATTATAGATATTAGAGTCTTTAACTATGTAAGTAGTGATATTGATATTAGTAACAGATTTCTAATTACCGATGCTCTTAGAGCCATAGTAAATAATGAGGTTTTAGAAACCAATGATCATAATATCTTTAGAGATTATATTGGTCATGAAGATCTATATCAGTTGATTAAGAGCATAGTTAAGCAAGATTTTACTAACGTTGCAGTAGATTGCTTTACCAAAAAAGTTACAGATAAAGTCTCTATTTTACGAATGTTAGAAGTAAAATTTGGGCTACGATATGAGGTGATTCACTCTCAAACTGGGGTAGAAGCTTTTGGTCCTAGAGATAACTACTTTTCACTAAATAAACAAGCAGAAAGCTTTGGATATAAACCTGCTTACACTTCATTAGAAAATATTTCCAAGGCATCAGAAGAGCTTTTAAGTTGAAATCTCAGCTTGCAGAGATTCCTCATACACCTGGAATATATAAGTTCTTTTCAAAAAATTCAATTATTTACATAGGAAAGGCAAAGAATCTAAAGAAAAGAGTGTCATCATACTTTGGAGATAGTCTTAAAGATCGAAAAACTCAAAAGATAAAATTATTAACAGATAAGATTGAAACCTTTTCTACTTCTACTGAAGCCGAGGCATTGCTATTAGAGCAGTCTTTGATTAAAGAAAATTTACCCCGTTTTAATATATTGCTTCGGGATGATAAGACTTATCCCTATATTCATTATTCAATGAGTGATAAATTCCCTAGCATCAGCATGAAGCGATCAAAGCATGCTGTTTCAAAAGATTATTATGGTCCCTTTATTAGCGTCCATGCTGTGAAAGCTATCATCAAAGATCTGCAAAAAATATATCAAATTAGAAATTGCAGTAATAGCACTTTTAGAAATAGATCTAGACCATGTATAGAACATCAAATGAGACGATGCTCTGCGCCATGTGTAGGCCAAATTACTAGCCTAGATTACAGGGATGACATTTCATCATCTCAGAGTTATTTGGCTTCCACAGGCAAAAAATCTAGGAACCTAATGATTTCTCAGATGGAAAAGCTTTCTGATGAGTTTAACTTTGAAAAAGCTCTAGAACTTAAGCAAAGAATAGCAAGTTTAGATATTTTGCAGGAAGAAAAAGCTTTCTCCAGTAACCTTGCTAGTATTGATTTTTTTGCTTGTGTTGAAAAGCACGGAAAGACCGGTGCCTGTATCTTATCCGTGCGCGATGGAAAAATACGTGGCACTAAAACTTATTTTTTTAAAGAAGACTTATTAGATGATCTTGACGCGCTAATTCAGAGCCTTGTATTTTCTTATTATCAAAATAGTTTCTCGCTTCCAGAAAAAATGATCTTTACTGTAAAGCCCAAAAACTTAAGTTTGATTAGCGAGGCGATTAATCTTAAATTTCAACAATTAATTAGTATTTCAAGCTCCATTCCTATGAGCGCTAAACAAATCGCTAAGTTAGCAATATTTAATGCAAATCAAGTTATAGAAAATAAAATTGGAAAATCTGATAAATATGATCATGCCATTCGGAACCTTGCTGAGTACCTTGGGCTTAAAAAGATTGATATTTATATTGAGGGATATGACGTTAGCCATCATGCTGGAAAGCATGCTGTAGCCTCTGGTATCAAATTTTCAAATAATGGCCCCGAAAAAACTGCTTATAAACTCTATAATATCGATCCTCTTTATGCTGGAAATGATGTTGGCTCTATTAAGCATGTTTTAGAGAGAAGGGTACAAAAGAGTGCTCAAAATCCTTTACCTGATATTATTTTGATAGATGGTGGACAAGCCCAGTTAAACTCAGCATTAAGCGTTTTTAAGTCAGGCGAAATTCTTCAACCCGTTCTTTTAAGCATTGTTAAAGGAGCTAAAAGAGTAAGGGCAACAGAAACTATATTATCGGAGCAAGGCATTCTAGAAATTCCTATCAATAGCCCTGGCTTCAATCTCTTGCAGCAAATAAGAGATGAATCACATAGATTTGCAATTCTGAGCAATAGAAAGAAAAAAAATAAGACCATTAGATACTCGGCACTTGATAGAATTGAAGGGATAGGATTGGCAAAGAAGAAAATTCTTCTTAATCACTTTAATTCACTTAGCAAGATAAAATCTGCTTCATTAACAGATATCTGTAAGGTACCTGGAATTAGTATTAAACTAGCTACAAACATTAAACAAAATCTTTAGTAATATGAAATTCTTTATTAATTTTTTAACTTTTTTTCGGCTTTTTTCTGGGCCAATTATTTTTGCACTATTATTACTACTTTCAAGCCCGGGCCTCGCTCTAATTTTGTTTATATTGGCTAGTTTTTCTGATTATTTAGATGGATATTTGGCAAGAAAGCACTCATTAGAATCTACCCTTGGAGAAATTATGGATCCAATTGCTGATAAGATTCTTGCCTTATTTCTTCTGATCGCTCTCATTCTATATTTTAATAGTACTTTTATAGCTTTAACTGCCGCAGTTATGTTTTCACGAGATTTTTGGGTTAATGCTCTTAGAGATTATAATTCAAGAAATCATCAGGCAGATGTTACAAAGGTCACCTTTCTAGCAAAACTAAAAACAGCGTCTCAATTTTTTACTTTTGGTAGCTTTTTACTGGGAATCTTCCTTGGCAATGCTTTAATAATTTTTATCAGTAATATTTTACTATTAAGCTCTATGATTCTCTCTCTTCAGACCGCACTGGACTATACAAAAGCAACATTTAAGAAATGATTCATAATGTATAATCGTAACAAAAAATTATGAAGAATAAAAAGAAATATATGCTAGTCACAGGAGCTGATGGCTTTATTGGCTCCTACATATTTGAAATGCTTCATGCAGCTGGACGCCATGCACGAGCCTTTGCTAAATACAATTCCTTAAATCACTGGGGATGGCTTGAGGATGTAGATTGTCAAAAAGACATAGAAATAATCTCTGGTGATTTCCGAGACTCCTTTTTTGTAATGAAATCGTTTGCTAAGGATGATTTAATAGAAATATGAAAAGAAAAATATGCTTTGTAACTGGCTCGAGAGCAGAATATGGCTTGTTGCGGAGACTTATCATTGCCTCAAGTCATCACTCATCAGTCAGTCTTCAGGTTATTGCCACAGGCTCTCATCTTTCGCGCTTACATGGGCTAACTTACAAAGAAATTATCTCAGATGGTATTAAAATTTCTTCTAAAGTGAACCTCCATTTAAAAGGGCGCTCTTCGCAAGATATTATTCATTCCATGAGCATAGGCCTAAAGAAATTTTCCACAGCCTTTCAAGAGTTAAATCCTGATATTATTGTAGTGCTGGGTGATAGGTATGAAATTTTCTCAGCAGCTACGGCTGCTATGATTTTAAATATTCCAATTGCGCATATTCATGGAGGTGAAACCACAGAAGGTGCTTATGATGAAGCAATACGACATTCAGTCACCAAAATGTCCCATTTACATTTTGTTGCAACAAAGCATTACAAGAAACGTGTTGTGCAAATGGGAGAGAGTCCTGCAACAGTGTTTATGGTCGGCGGGCTAGGAGTTGATGCAATTAGGAATCTAACCCTGCTTAATCAATCCAATTTAGAGGATTCATTAAACTTCAAGTTTCGTAAGAAAAATTTATTAATTTGCTATCACCCTGAAACTCTAATCTCCACAAAGCAAAATATAAAGAATCTCTTGAATCTTTTAGATGCCCTAAAGCAATTTAAAGACGCAGGCTTAATCTTCACATTGCCAAATGCTGACACAGGAAATAGTGCGCTAACTAAATTGATCCTAGCTTTTGTCTCCAAGACCAAGCATGCAAAAGCATATACATCACTTGGTCAGTTACGGTTTCTCTCTGCCTTGAAATGTGTTGATGCGATAGTAGGGAATTCCTCTAGCGGCCTCCTCGAGGCTCCCACTTTTAATATTGGCACCATCAATATTGGCGATAGGCAAAAAGGAAGAGTGGCTGCAAGTAGTGTCATCAGTTGCGAGCCTACCAAAGAGAAAATTATTAAGTCATTAATTAAAGCTTACTCTTTAGGGTTTCAAAGATCCTTAAAAGATACTATTAACCCATATGGAAGAGGAGGCGCCTCTCTTAAAATCCTTAAAAAATTAATGGAATTTCCTTTAGAGCGCATAACTAATAAAACTTTTTACAATATCAAATGAGTCACATATGTATATAGAAGATAGATCCTTCATTTTGAAAGATGATGCAAGTATTTTGGAAGCGGTTACTAGCCTAAATAATACTGGGCATTTAATTTGCATCGTCGTAGATAATACTAATGTTTTGCGAGGAACTATTACGGATGGAGATATTAGAAGAGGACTGTTAGCAGGTAAAGCCATGAGTGATCTTGCAATTGAAGTAATGATTACACATCCAATCTTTTCCTATGTTGATTGCACTCTTGAGCAAAATAAAAGCCTCTCAATTCAACATCAAGTTAAACAAATACCCATTGTAAATAAAAAAAAATGTGTGCAATCCTTGTATATTAGAGAGCGAAATACAAAGCCTATTAGAAAAGAGAATCCAATGTTAATTATGGCAGGAGGATTTGGAAAAAGAATGCTACCTTTAACAACCGATGTCCCAAAGCCAATGTTAGAAATATCTGGAAAGCCTATTTTAGAGCATATTCTTTGTAATGCTCGCTCTCAAGGATTCTATTCATTTTTTATTTCAGTGCACTACCTCGCGGATCAGATTAAGGATTATTTTGGTGATGGCTCTAAGTTGAATATAGAAATAGAGTATCTCGAGGAAGATCATCCCTTGGGAACTGCAGGGTGCCTATCTTTATTTAAATCACAACCTTCTTTGCCATTCATAGTTACCAATGGAGATATATATAGCGATATAAACTTTCTTTCAATACTAAACTTTCATACTTCTAATAATGCTGCAGCTACTATGGCGGTTAAGCGTCAGCTGCTCCAGAATCCATTTGGTGTAGTACAAACTCGGGGAGTAGAAATAGTGGCAATAGAGGAGAAGCCTATAAATACCTCCTATGTAAATTCAGGCATATATGTGCTGGATCCCTCTAACTTGAACTTACTTGAGAGGAATTCTTTTTGTGATATGCCCAATTTCTTTATGCTTCTAAAAGATAACTCAAAAAAAATTGTTGCTTTTCCTATCCATGAATCCTGGGCTGATGTGGGGAGACCTATAGACCTTTATAAAGTTAATGAATCAGATAACTAGCACCAGATATCATCTTTATACTCAAAACTAATACTTTTATCTAAAGCGAATTAAATTCAAGCTTGCAATATAATTATTTCCATCTATTGCCGCTTGATCAATTTCATTTTTGTCAGTATCCCAAAAAAAATTTCTTTTATCCTGAGGGTAAACTGATCTTTGTATAAGATTTGCAGTAATTTCTTCAAGTGAGATTGGGATGACGCCCGAACGCAGTGATTCACATGCAGTAGTGGATGCCCACGCCGCTGTAAATTTTGGCTTATATTTTTGAATGGCCTCCATGCCTGTCAATAATTTATCTGAATTCACTTCGATGTCATATATTGTTAAAAATTGCTGTAATATTTTTCTCTCAGAGCTGTAAGGGTGGGTTTTTACAATAATTTTATACTTTCTTTTTTGAAAAAATGCCGCAAGCCCCGATAAATTCTCTATTTCCATCTCAGTAACTATGGGGTTTAAAAATATTAGAATTGACTGATTTAAATCTTTTATTTCTGAAATTGGAAATGGTATTGTTTGCTCGTGACCCAAGTACGACTGATACTCGAGGCACTCTTCATCAGAGTAAACCATCACACTTGAATACGCTGGATGTGCAAAAAATTTTTCTATGAATCCATGAGCAACATATATTGTTTCCATACCTGCTGCGGCAGCGGCACATCCAGGAATGTATGGCCCAGATGAGAATAGTTTAGTGCTTGGACTGCTAATATTTATTTTGCTAAATAAAGCAAACCAATATGTATAGGCTGCAATAGATCTAACGGCCTTTCTAAAAAGTAAATTAAAGAAAGCTGGGGGTAAATATTCTATATTTTTTTTAAAGCCTTTCAGATTTCCTACCAAAGCTTTCATTAACTCAGAGAGCGAAACCCAGCTAATAGCTGTATAGCTATTCTTGTCAAACGCTTTAATCCCCGTGAAAGGTATGCTCTTATCATGATTATAAAACCTAAAGTAATTTTGATGCATGTGATTCTGATCAGTCAAAAGAACCAAATGATTATGAGCCTCAGAATAACCATCATATTTTTTCTGAATAAGGTAAAGATTAAATACTTTTAAACTGCCATAAATAAACAATAATGCAATTCCTGGATAGGCTCTTAACAAGATACGCTTTTGATTTTTTATTTTGGGGTTTTTCTGCAGAAAATCAACAACGTCGTACCCACAAAAAATCCATCGATCCTCCGGCTTTATCTCTAGTTTCTTGATCATCTAGCATCCTCCAGTTGGCTGTCGGCAATCTCGCTTTGCATTGAAATATTCATTATATCGTGCATCTCGCTAGGAATGTGAGCTTGAAGATAATGCTAATATTTAAGGAATATCTTCTCTCAGTCTAAATAAGAACCTTTTAACGGCATTCCATTAGCATTCATCGTTCGAACAATTTTTCATTACCAGCCTTTACAATGATCGACTCAAATATACTATACTGTCCCCGCACAGAACTTTCTCTTCAACAAATACTTCAGGCTGGATGGCAGAGTGGTTATGCAGCGGCCTGCAAAGCCGTTAACGCCGGTTCGATTCCGGCTTCAGCCTCCATAGGTATTAATTTTCTCGATCCATGGAATGGATCTTCTTTTCAGCTATCTAGTAATCTATTTTATAGATACGATAACTCTTTTAGGGATTATTTCGGAGCAATATCTGCATAAATAAATGGCCCGCTTATTATCCCTCCATCAAGCTTATAAATTTTATTGCACTCTTTTAGGGTTGAGATACGATGAGCGATCGCTATTATTGTTTTCTCTCCCCTCAGCCCAATAAGCTCTTCCATAACCTCTTTTTCAGTTTGCGAGTCCAAAGCAGATGTTGATTCATCAAGCAATAAAATCTCTCGCTGATGGTATATTGCCCTTGCGATTGCAACTCTTTGTTTTTGACCTCCAGATATTCTAACTCCATTATCACCAAGACTTGTTTCAACTCCTTCTGGTAGGGTTGATACAAAATCTTCTAATTTAGATAATTTCAAAGCTTGGGTAAGAAGTTTACTGTTTACAGAGTCTCTATCTAAAACAATATTATCCTTTAAAGAACCATTGATTAAAAATATATCTTGAGGGAGGTAGGCACATTTTTTGCGCCACAAAGCAAGATTAGCTTGTATGCTTAGATTATTAAATGCTATTGATCCGTTATTTGGCGCAAGAAAGCCTAATATAATATTGATTAGGGATGTTTTACCTGAGCCTGATGGGCCTATAAATCCAATAAAATCTCCTCTTTCGATCTTAAAAGAAATTCCATCTATTGATTTTGATACTGCTTGCGGATAGCTGTAAGAAACATTATCTAAAACTAAGTCTCTAAAACTTTCCTGTGGATTATCATGACTACCAAGCTCTGTTTCAGTTCCATGCTCAACTGCAGCCAATTCGGTTAATTGACTCTCTATGATTGATGAAAGCTTCAAGATAGGCTCTTCACCATAAATAATGGTATTCCATGATGCTTGAATCTGACTGATCAGCGGAGCTATTCGAACCATGCCTGCAGTAAAAATTCCAAGCATAGATAAGGTCTCGCCCAATGTTGCTGCATTATTGATATTTACAGCAACTATGAATACAACAAATATAATTAAAATTACTTCTATGAGATTGCGTGGGATCAACCCAAGAAAATTAAGCCTCACAGCACTTTTTGCAACAATATCTACAGATTTGCTAACCCAGGTAAGAAAAAATTGTTCTTTACCCAGCGTTTTAATTTCCTTTAATCCATTAGATATTTCTGTCGTACCCTGGATCATTCCACTCATTCCATTGCTAAAATCTTTTCCGTATGAAAAAATTCTTTTTGAAAATACAAAATTATAAAGACCAAAGACTATAAACATCATTGCCATTAATACCAATAATGTGTCCAGGCTAGTTATTCCCAAGAATGTACCAATCACTAAAATAATAATAAGATTACTTAAAATCTGGAGTATTGCTTGGAGTACTTCTCTGTAAACCCCAGAGAAGTTAGCAATCGAAGAAATGTTATCACCAGCGTTACTTAAAAGAAAATTTTCATAGTTCTGGCTAATAATGCCGTTTACAAGCAATTTTTGTACTTTTGCTTGCTCATAAGCTGCAAATGCAATGATTGCATAGTTTGTTAGCAACAAAAAGATAAACTTAATGCAGAAAATACTGATGAGGAATAAACCTATTAATATTACAAATTCACTATGACTGTATGAGGAAAGAAAAGCTAAAAATTCATAACTAGGAATTGCATCAATTATATTTGGATCAAAAATAACTACAATATATGCTCCTATTAGGCTGATCCCAAGAAGGTCTAATAGTGATGCAAATAGAAATAGCAGAGACATAAAAAAAATTTTCTTAAACTCTGTTCCAAGAAGAAATTTGATACTTTTAAAATGAGGCATTTAAACTTTGAATTCTAAAAATTATCAATTATTAAAGAGCTTCACAGCAAGGAATGATGAGGTAGTCAATTATTCCCATATTTTCCATGGAGCTGAATTCGTTAAATAAAGCTCTTCTAAATATTTTTTTTCAGAAATTGTGTCCATTGGCTGCCAAAACCCATGATGCTTGTATGCAAATAATTCATTCTGCTCTGTAATTTTCTGGAGGGGCGCACCTTCCCATGGAATATCATCCTCAGCAATAAAATCAATTACAGATGGCTCCAACACAAAGAAGCCTCCATTTATCCAAGCATTACCAATATCAGGTTTTTCATTAAACTTAGAAACTTTTTGATCCTCATTAATATTTAATATCCCAAATCTTCCGGGGGGGTTGACCGCTGTAACTGTTGCTAATTTTCCATGAGATTTATGAAATTCTACTAGTTTGGAAATATTTACATCACCCACACCATCACCATAAGTAAAGAGAAAGGGCTCACCAGGATCCAAAAATCCCTGAACCTTCCTTAACCTTCCCGCTGTAAGAGTTTCATTGCCCGTATCCACACATGTTACAGACCAGTTCTCTTTAGAGCCACGAATAATATCAGTAGAATTATTTTTGAAATCAAAAGTTACGTCAGTCTCTCTTAAGTGGTAATTATTAAAGTAATCTTTAATAAAATATCCTTTGTATCCGCAGCAAATAATAAATTCATTTATTCCATAAAATTCAAAAATTTTCATTATGTGCCAAAGTATAGGCTTGCCACCAATTTCCACCATAGGCTTGGGTCTGCTATGGGTTTCTTCCGATAGCCTAGTTCCCAATCCGCCTGCTAAAATCACTGCCTTCATATTTAAAATGTATATTTTTTACCATTCTAACATTAGTGATAGAACTATTTAGCTGTTAATTATTTTATTTACTACAACTAATTTGTTTGATTTCTAATATAATAGTCACAAATTAAATGTAAATTAGCAGTTCAAAAAATATTTTTTTAAGGAGTGATTATGAATGAAATGATTAGAGTTCCTTATGGTTCAACAGTCCATGGCGAAGAAGAGATTGCTGCAGTTGTCGAGGTCTTGAATACTACAACTCAAATGTCAAAAAATGTTAGCTTGTTTGAAGAAAAGATTGCGCAATCTTTTGAGAAAAAGAAGGGTGTGATGGTGAATTCAGGGTCTTCTGCTTTATACGTACTCATTGAAGCGTTAAATCTTCCAAAAGGCTCTGAGGTTATTACTCCGGCATTAACTTTTGCTACCACTGTAGGCTGTTTAGTTAAGAATGATCTGATTCCGCATTTTGTTGATGTTGGCTTGGATACATATTGTATTGATGTTGATCAGCTGGAAGCAGCGATTAATGAAAATACATCTGCAATAATCGCCCCTGATTTAATGGGCAATATTTGTGAATGGGAGAAAATCAATACCATAGTAAAAAACAAAAATAAAAATATTAAAATTATTTGCGATTCTGCAGATACGTTGGGTTCTACACTATTTGGGAAATCAAATGGCTCATATTGTGATGCAGCAATTACAAGTTTTTATGGATCTCATGTAATAAATGGTGCTGGCAATGGAGGCATGTTAGTTACAGACTCATCTGAGGTTTATGACAAGGCAAGGTTGCTGCGATCATGGGGCAGAAGCTCTTCATTATTTGATGATAGCGAGGCAATTGAAAATAGGTTTAATATTGATTTAGATGGTGTTCAATATGATGCAAAGTTTGTTTTTGAAGAGATAGGATATCAGTTAGAACCCTCTGAAATTAGCGCAGCCTTTGCGTTGGTTCAATTCAAAAACTTGTCTAAAAATATTAGAGCTAGACAGATCAACTATGCTCGTCATTATGAGTTTCTTAGTAAGCATAAAGAATTTTTTGCCCTTCCGGAGCAAAATCCAAACTCTGAAACAGGTTGGCTTGCCTTCCCAACTATTGTGAAAGATGGGTCGCCATTTAGTAGAACAGATTTGCAGATATTTCTTGAAAATAGAAATATTCAGACTAGAGTAGTTTTTACAGGTAATATTTTAAGGCAGCCAGGCTACAAAAATATAACTTGCATCGGCAAAGCAGATGACTTTGTTAATGCTGATAGGGTCATGAGAGGTGGGATCTTATTGGCTCTCCATCATGGCTTAACTGATGAAATGAATGAACATATACATAATTCAATTTCAGAATTTCTATCACAATTTTCCTAAGCAACGAATGAATGGAAGATATATCGTTATCTAAAGATTCATCAGGCAACAGCTCAATTTGTTTTTTGAACTATGACCTTGCGTTTGGTGGGACGGAAAAAGTTATTGTATCGTTAGCAAATCATTTTCAGTCTTTAGGAAAAAAAGTGACAATCTTAACCTTGTCAGACGCTAATGATTTTAATGATTTTCTTCACCCTGACGTAGCCATAGAATGCCTGCAGATAACAAAGATGAAATTACTTGTTCCTAAATTATCTCAATTCATTTTAAAGAATAAATTTGATAATTTTATCTCCAATGTTTGGCCATTAACTTCTTTAAGTTTTATTGTAAGAATTTTTTCTCAAGATACTCGTCTGATCTTTATTGAGCATTGTAATTTATCAGAGCAATTTAAGAGTAGGTCACTTTTTTTTAGGTTTGTCCAAAAAATTTCTATTGTTATCTTTTATAGATTTGCTCATGTGATTGTGGGGGTTTCAGATGGTGTTAAGCAAGATTTAGTGAGCAAAGGTCTTCGTGAGCATGATATCAAAGTTATCTATAATCCAGTTATTACTCAGCCTATTGGCTCATTAGATCAATCTAATCAAGCAACTAAGCTTTGGAAATCATCAGATAAAAAGAAATTAATTGCTGTTGGAAGATTGAAAGCCCAAAAAAACTTTATAAATCTGATTGATGCTATATATTTTGCAAAAAAAAATCTGGGTTTGGATGTTAGTTTGCTAATTTTAGGAGATGGCGAAGAGAGAAACAAAATTTTCAGTAGAATTATTGAGCTGGGTCTTGAGGGGAATATATTTTTAGGTGGCTGGGTTTCTGACCCATTGCCATATTATGATTTATCAGATCTTTTCATTCTCCCATCAGACTACGAAGGGTTTGGAGTAGTTATAGTTGAGGCAATGTCAAGAGGGCTCAACATTGTGTCTACTGATTGTAAATCTGGACCAAGTGAGATTTTGCAACAGGGAGAGCTTGGTTTTTTATGCCACGTTAATGACCCTGAAGCTCTTGGCTATGCTATTAAGAATGCCCTGGATAGCCCCATTAAAAAGGAATTATTAATTAAAAGATCAGAAGATTTCTCTGAGAAAATAATTGGTGCATTGTATGAGGATATTATTGTATAAACTATTAAGTGAAACTAACTTGATAAGATCTACTTATGCAAACATTTTTAAATAAATATATACCCTCAAATGAATAAATTATTCTGGAAGAATAAAAAAATTCTAGTTACAGGTGACACTGGATTTAAGGGCGCCTGGATATCGCTTATTTTGGCTCAAGCTGGTGCTAAAATTCAAGGTTTTTCTAGCTCCGCCTTTCATGATAATGCCCAGTTCTATGAAAGCCTAAAGATAAATAAGATATCAAATACTATTGATGGTGACATAAGAGATGAGAAGGCTATTCAAAAAGTATTTAATGATTTTCAACCAGAATGTGTATTTCATTTAGCGGCTCAGCCCTTGGTAAGAGACTCATACATTAATCCAGTTTCAACATATGATATTAATGTTATGGGAACAATTAACATTTTAGAGGCGATTAGGAGCTCTAATTCGGTTAAAGCTGCTGTTATGGTAACAACTGATAAATGTTATGAAAATAAGGAATGGGAATGGGGTTATCGAGAAAATGACCCTCTTGGTGGCCATGATCCTTATAGCAGCAGCAAGGCATGTGCAGAACTGGCTATCCAATCATACCAACAATCTTTTTTTAACGACCTGCGTGTTGGGCCAGGTATTAGCTCGGTTAGGGCAGGCAATGTTATCGGAGGAGGAGACTTTTCAAAGGATAGGCTGATCCCGGATTTATATGAGGCTATCTCTAAAAATCAACACTTATTGCTCAGAAACCCTTTCTCAACTCGACCTTGGCAGCATGTTTTAGAGCCAATTTCTGGTTATATTGAGGTAGCAGAAAAGCTTTATGATTCGGGCTCGCTTGGTCATGATAGTTGGAACTTTGGGCCCCAAGTTTCAGATATCAGAACCGTGCAAGAAGTTTCAGACTTATTCTGCAAATCTTGGGGAATAACTAATATTATTAAGCACGATATAGATAAAGATCAGCCTCATGAAGCGCATTCTTTGAGCTTGGACATCAGCAAGGCATTTTTAAAGTTAAACTGGTATCCAAAGTGGGATCTAGAAACCTCAATTCAAGAGACTGTTGATTGGTATAAAGCTTATTTTGAAAAAAAAGATGTATTGAATTTAACGAATAAACAAATAGAAAGGTACTTTTCTGTTTAACTTTTATCTATCTTTTTTAAATTAATGCAAGGTTTTACTCCCAAGATATCAATAATTATTTTGTCATTTAATCAGGCAGAATATATCCAGAAAGCAATTAACAGCGCTCTTACTCAAACCTATCAAAATCTTGAAATTATCATTTCCGATAATGGCTCTACTGATAACACAAAGCAAATTATCAAAAGTTTTTTATATGATGATAGAGTCATTTTTCTTGAGTATTCAGAAAATCAGTCTATTTCCTTGCGTCAGAATCAAGCTGCTAACAAAGCTTCTGGAGAATTTATTTCTCTTCTCTACGCGGATGATTATTACCTTCCTTCAAAAATTGAAGATCAGGTAAGGGTATTTTCAGAATTAACTGATGAATGGGGAGTTGTGCATGGGCCCGGAATGCGACTCATCAATGAAAGTGGTGACTTGCAAGCGTTTCCTTCCACAAGAGCTCATGGGATGTGTCTCAAGCAATTATTCAAGAATTATACAGATGGTTTTATTATTCCAATTTCTCCTCTTGTTAGAAAAAAAGTATATTTAGAATTTCCTTTGTATGAAGATTTGTTTAGCGAAGGAGAATCACTGTTTTGGAGAATTGCAACTAAATATAAGTTTTTTTACTTAGACTCTCCATTAGTGGTTATGCGTTATCATGAAAAAAATATGGGCAAAGCGATTAAGAAAAATATGGATATACATTTAACATGCCTAGACAGATTAATCTTGAGCAAGCATTTTCCGCAAGATGCTTTTGAAGTCTATCAAGAATATAGATTTAAGATAATTTTGGGTAATGTTTGGCATTGCTTCAGAACTAACTTTGAGATAATGTGGGCAAAAAAATTAATACTTACATCAATAATGTCTTATCCAAAATCACTTCTTCATATAAGATCTTTTGTTTTAATCTTTTATACAGTCATGCCTCAAAAATTAATTCTTTATACGAATAAAATTGTTGATCTAATATTAAGAAAGAAATTATTTAAGCCCCTTGAGGATTACTATAATTAAATTATTGGTAACTTTCTTTTGTTCAATCCTTGAAAGAATTTTACCGCTACAAAAATTGGAGTTGATAAGATGAGAATAGAATCTACAAAAATATGTGTGATCGGTCTTGGATATGTAGGTCTTCCACTCGCTCTTGAGTTTAGCAAGAAATTCCCTGTAGTTGGCTTTGATATCAATGAAGGCAGAATTAACGATTTAAATAAAGGGATAGACCTTACCAACGAAGCCAAATCTTCGGAATTAAAAAAAGCTAAGAATATTTTATTTTCTTCTGACACTCAGGCTCTGCGAGATTGTAATTTTTTTATTATTACGGTCCCAACTCCAATCACTCAAAGCAAAAAACCAGATCTAGGTCCCTTGCTCAGCGCCTCTAATCTCGTGGCCTCTGTTCTTAAAAAGGGAGATGTAGTGGTATATGAATCTACTGTATACCCAGGAGCAACGGAGGAGGACTGCCTGCCTATACTTGAAAAGATCTCCAATCTATCTGTAAATCAAGATTTTTTTATTGGCTACTCACCTGAAAGAATTAATCCTGGTGATAAAGTTCATCGATTGCCTAGTATTCAGAAAGTAACCTCAGGATCTAATAAAAAATCTGCAGATTTTATTGACAAGGTTTATAAAAAAATTATTACTGCTGGCACTTATAAGGCAGAGAGTATTAAGGTTGCCGAGGCAGCAAAAGTAATTGAGAATACTCAAAGAGATTTGAATATTGCGCTTATAAATGAATTAGCTATTATTTTTAATCTGATGAATATTGACACTGAGCAGGTATTGAAGGCAGCAGAAACAAAATGGAATTTTTTACCTTTTAGACCTGGTTTGGTTGGAGGACACTGCATTGGAGTAGATCCATATTACCTGACACATAAAACAGAAATCCTTGGGTATAATCCAGAAATAATTTTAGCTGGAAGAAGACTCAATGATAGGATGGCATCCTTTGTCTCATCTCAGCTAATTAAACTGCTCACTAAGAAAAATATAAAAATTAATTCTGCAAAAATTCTTATTCTAGGCCTTTCCTTTAAAGAAGATTGCCCTGATATTCGAAATACTAAGGTTACAGATATTATCGACGAGCTAGCAGAATATAATTGCAAAGTTAGCGTTTATGATCCCTGGGTTAACACCATTGAGGCAAAAAAAGAGTATGGAATTGATCTTTTGAGTGAAGTGCCACTCAATTATTATGATGGAATTATTATTGCTGTCTCTCACAAAATTTTTAAAGATTTAGGTATAGAAAATATTAGAGCATTTGGTAAACCCAAGCATGTAATCTATGATTTAAAATATCTATTTGCAGCTGACCAAGTTGACAAGAGACTCTAACCACCATGAACGCTTACACAGCTATTAAAAAAAAACTTTTAGATAACCCGCAAACTTGGCTTGTAACTGGAGTTGCTGGATTTATAGGAAGCAACTTATTGGAGACGCTACTGCAATTAAATCAGCATGTTGTGGGACTCGATAATTTTTCAACGGGTAATGAGGATAACTTACTTGAAGTGAAGTCGCTTGTTACCAAAGCGCAATGGTCAAGATTTCGTTTTATTAAAGGTGATATTTCAAACTTTAAATCATGTGAGCATGCTTGCCAAGATATTGATTATGTTTTGCATCAGGCTGCTATAGGCTCAGTTCCCAGAAGCATCAAGGATCCAATTACCACTAACAAAAGTAACATAACTGGGTTTTTAAATATCTTGCTCGCCTCCAAAAATGCTGATGTTAAGAATTTTGTTTATGCGGCGAGCAGTTCTACATATGGAGATCATAAAAGGCTACCAAAGCAAGAGCATCTAATTGGAAACCCATTGAGCCCCTATGCAGTTACTAAATATGTTAATGAGCTTTATGCAGACGTTTTTAAAAAATCATATGACTTTAATAGCATTGGTCTAAGATATTTTAATGTTTTTGGTAAAAGGCAAACCCCAAAAAGTATGTACGCAGCTGTTATTCCCAAATGGATTGATATGATCGTTAGCAACCAAGAAGTTTTTATAAATGGTGATGGGGAAACAAGTAGAGATTTTTGCTTTATAGAAAATGCTGTGCAAGCAAATATATTGGCTGCTACTTCGACCAATCAACTTGCATTAAATAATATCTATAATATAGCTGTCGGAGATAGAACCTCGCTGAATCAGCTATACAAGATTCTTCGAGAATTTGTTAAGAAAGAGAGTAAATTACAGCATTCTAAATTAACATACCGAAGCTTTAGAGATGGGGATGTAAGACATTCACAAGCTGATATAACCAAGGCAAAAAGACTACTTGGTTACAAACCAACGCACAAAGTTCGAAATGGATTAAAAGAAACAGTTGGCTGGCATCTTAATAAAAATTAATAAAATATGTGTGGGATAACAGGTTTCTTCAAATTAAATGAGATGGACGTCTCTGTTGCTGAAAGCATTCTCAAACCTATGAATGATTCTTTGCTTCATAGGGGGCCTGATGCTTCAAGCATCTTTTCAGATCTAGATAGTAATTTGCTCATGGGTCACAGGAGATTGTCTATTCTTGATACCTCGTTAGGCGGTCTTCAGCCCATGCATTCCCACTCAGAAAACTTAGTCATTGCCTTTAACGGGGAGATATACAATCATAATGAATTAAGATGTGAGCTAGAGAAACAAGATGATACGATTCGCTGGAATAGCTCTTCAGATACTGAAACATTGCTTGAGGCATTTGAGCAATGGGGTATAGAAGATACCTTGACAAAGTTACGAGGAATGTTTGCTATTGCTTTATGGGACAAGACTGAAAAAAATTTTTATTTAATCAGGGATCGGTTTGGTGAAAAGCCACTTTATTATGGATGGGTGGAAGATGGACAAAATACTATTTTTAGTTTTGGATCAGAATTAAAAGCATTAAGAAAATACCCTAATTTTTCAAATAAAATTTCTCAACAAGCTTTATTGCAATACTTTAGTTATATGTATGTGCCTTGCCCTCTAAGTATTTATGATGGAATATTTAAATTAGAACCAGGTTGCATCTTAAAAATATCATCCCAGCCTCCTAAGTGTAAGATGGATGAGATCCCGCATCCAATCTCCGGTCAAGTATTTTTACATGAGAGTCTGTCCATCAATCGTTGGTATGACTTCAAGGAAGTTGTTAATTCAGCAGCTCAGAATTTATTTACAGATTATGATGAGGCTTCTTCAGCCTTAGAGGCTGAACTAGAAAAAGTGATAACAATGCAGAGTCTATCAGACGTTCCATTGGGAGCATTTTTATCAGGAGGCGTGGACTCGTCAGCAATAGTCGCGTTAATGCAGAAACAGAGTAAAAAGCCCATCAAGACATTTACTATTGGTTTTGAGGACCCTGATTTTGACGAATCTACTTTTGCGAGCGAGGTGGCAAGCCACTTAAAGACTGATCACTCAGAGCTTTTGGTTACAGCGAAAGATGCTCAATCCATCATTCCTGATCTTCCACATTTTTATGACGAACCTTTTGCCGATTACTCACAAATTCCAACCTACTTTGTTTGTAAATCTGCAAAACAGGCTGTAACCGTTTCTTTGTCTGGCGATGCTGGCGATGAACTATTTGGAGGATATAATAGATATTTAATGGCTCCAAGATTATGGTCCAAGTTTTCAAAGGTCCCCAGTTTTTTTCGCAAGATAGTCGGTATGATTTTACTAGCAATTCCTATTAAATTTTGGGACTTGATATCTCATCAATATAATAAAATAACTAACCAACAAAATAATTTTGTACATTTCGGAGAGAAAGTTCATAGATTTGCAGCCAGGTTACGTTTTATTAATTCAGAAGATGACTTATTCTCAAGCTTAATATCTGAGCCATCTGCTGATCAGATAGTTCTGATGAATGAAGCAGGCTCTCAAATAGATCGCAAAAATGCTAAATTTTTAACAGACCCTCTTCCAACATATGGAGTGAATGACCTTGCTTCAAAAATGATGTATCTGGATACTTTAAATTATCTTACAGATGATATTTTATGTAAGGTGGATAGAGCTGCAATGAGTAATAGCTTAGAAACTAGAGTGCCGTTTCTAGACCATAAAATTGTTGAGCTTGCATGGAGAATGCCGTTAGAAATGAAAATTAATCACTCTGAGGGAAAATCTATACTTAGAAATATTCTATATAAGCATGTTCCTAAAAAACTAATCGAAAGGCCAAAAGCTGGCTTTAGCATTCCTTTAGGCGATTGGCTTAAGGGGCCATTAAAAGAATGGGCTGAAGTCTTGCTTGAAAGCTCACGCATAGAAAAAGAAGGCTATCTTAATTCAAGCTATGTGAATCAATTATGGGTTGAGCACCTTGCTGGAAAACGAGATGGGACCTTTAAAATATGGAGCATACTGATGTTTCAAAGTTGGCTGGAATCAACTAAATAAAAGTTTTTAGATTTTATTACCTCATCAGCAGAACTATACTAGTACAATACAAATTTAATTGTTAAAGATAATTATATGAGCTTCTTAAAAAAATTTGACGTCAAGGGCAAGACAGGACTACTAATAGAATTCTTCTATGGTTATGTCTGGAAGAAATCTACACTATACTTAGCCATAGCTTCGATTATTTTTAGTATAGTCTACATTCAAACTATCACTCCACAATTTTATATTTCCGCTACCTTAAGGGAATCACAAACAACCCCTGCTAGCGGATCATCTATTGGAGGCGGGGCATCAGCCTTACTCTCTTTAACATCTACTGAGTGGAATGCTATTGATGAATTTGAATCAAACCTATATTCATATGCTGTTGCTAAGCGAATGTGGGAAAAGGGTTGGGCTACTGAGATATATGCTGGTGGCGACAAAGAAAAAGACCCTAACAAAATAGATAGGCGTCATACAGTTTCTGAGAAAATAAGCTCTTTTTTGCTTGGTTATGAACTTTATGATTATTATTCCCCGCATGACCTTCAAGATTTTATTACAGGCTCGATTTCTATGAACGAGAAAATTGGAAAGAGAAACTTTACCTTTTCGATGCTGACCGGTGATCAAACTTTTGGTTTAAATTTTATAAATGAATTAATTTTAGAAGCAGACAAGTATTCAAAAGAATATCTGATTTTAAAATCTCAGGCACTTATAGAGGGCACCCAGAAACAGCTTGCTGTCTCAAGAAACTCAGCTATTACTTCCTCCTTAGCAGGGACCATTAATGGAGAGTATTTAAAAATTGCTACTTTAGATAATGATTTACCATATCATATCTATTTTGTTGATCCCCCTTACTCAAGTGAATATCCCATCACTCCCAACTCTTTCGCAATTTTTTTCTCAAACTTTATTATTTTTATAATCTCATCAATCATGTTTCACTTCATTAGAGATAATAAAGATGATCTATGGTAAATAGATTTTTTGAGCAGCAAAATTATGGAGGTAGCTTAGAGTATTATATTTTTGAATTAGCTAATTATTCCTTTTTAGTTCTTTTAATCTCTATTTTTTATAAATTAAAATATATAAATATTAATTCATTCATTGTCTGGTCTGGTATCTTTTTCTCTCCGCTACTTTTTAATTATTTTCTTATTTCTCCATTTCTTTTTCCAGATCAATTTACATATTCATCGGAGCTTATGTCTTTGAAAACTCATGGCGTTTCCATTGATTTTATCGAAGTTCAGGCTAGAACACGCTCTATATTTAATAATTTAATAACTATATCCTTGAATCCCATTACTTTTAGCGTGAAATTGCTTGGCTTAGCTCCCATACCTAACTATATGACGGTGACCTCTCTGGCATTTGCGAATAAATTCTTCCTATTTTTGTCATTTCTTATGCTTAAAATTTTTTTTAAGAACGAAAATATTTTACTTCTCTTTTTTTTAATACCTAGCTTTTTGTTATATACATCTCTCTCACTGCGTGAAACTATAATTATCCTCATTGGAATATTCTTTCTATTGAATATGTTAAGGAATAATTACTTAATCTCTCTTGTTTTAATTCTTCCCTTAATCATTGTGAAAACTCAAGTATTTGCTTTTTTTGCTATATATTTTATTGGACGCTTAATCTTTAGGGCTCATAAAAATTTTTATGGACTAATAATTTTTTTAAGCTCCATTTTACTTTTTGTATTTATATTTGAAGAGATAGTTTTACAGATCGTGAATTATTATAGAATTGGATTTGCAGCTGAAGATATGGATTTTGGAAATGGTATTTATGGTTATGCTGCATTTGGAGAATATGGAGATGCAGAAAGCCTTACCTTAGACTCTATTTTTGAGCTAATCCTCGTCGCTGCTATTGGATTGCCTAAAATTCTCTTAATGCCATTGCCTAACTCATGGACAAATATCTTTTATCCTGTTCAGTTTTTAGAGAGCATATTTTTAGTATCCCTTTACTTATTTATTGCAATAAAAAATAATCTACTACGCAATCATGAGTTTATTTATTTAAGTGCTGTTCTTGTTATGTCACTAATGCTCTACTCATTATTGGCTTTTAATGAGGGGACATTTATTAGATATAGATTTAGTTTATTTTTACCATTTGTCTTTGCTATTTACTATCTTGCAACCTCGAATCAAGTTGATTCCTCAGAAAATAATATTGATTAAGCATAAGCTTGGTCAATTTCCTTCTAAATTATTTTAGTAAAATGGTTCCAGCTATACCGCCATGTCAGAGTTCCAATTTTTTATTAATATATATAAAATTTCTAGATGTTCTGGTTATGAGGTTAGCTTAGAGTATAAATTTAAATATGTTGACGTACCTTTTTCTAAAGAAAAATATTCTTCAGCAGCTCTAAGACAGCGGGGAGCTGTATCTGGGTCTTGAATTAAATAAATAAGCCTATTTAATCGCTCTTTAGTAAGCTTATCACTGAAATTATAGATTAAACCAACACCATGTTGTCCTATAATATTTTTTATATCTTGATTAAATCCATTGCAAACTATAGGTATTCCGCAAGCTAAAGTCTCTGCTATTTTTGTTGGCATGGATGCTTGTATAGAGAA